>JAEEGL012653339.1_pt1 | contig 21424 bp, 19 predicted proteins | sample 9134231 | NCBI WGS metagenome assembly JAEEGL01 (sample SAMN16246548, study PRJNA631951) | gut metagenome | biome: gut microbiome; feature: rumen; material: fiber-attached | host: Bos | place: Iran: Karaj | collected 2018-10
ATGAATATAGTATCAAATCAGGCAAATGCTGAAATATTAGATTTAATGATTAAACATGGTGCTGATATTAATGCAAGAGATCCAAATGGTTTGACTCCATTAATGTATGCTACTTACAATAAAGATAAGCCAGAATTAATGATAACTGAACTTCTTAATAATGGAGCTAATCCGCAATTAACAGATAATAGAGGGCACAATGCCTCTGATTATATCAGCAATTGTTTGAATTTGAGCGGAGAACAAAAAGTTCTGCTTTCACTTAAATGCGCTAAATTTCAGAAATAATCAATTAAAGAGTAAAGTTTTACAAAAAACTTTACTCTTTTTTTATAAAAAAGCTAAAGTATATTTTTAATTTGCCGATACCTTGAATATAAAGATAATTAGAAAAGGGAAAATTATGGCAAAAAGGAAGCAAACTAAAATTCGTTCTTTCTTTAGATTTGTTGGAAGTCTCATAGCAGCTAGCTTCTGTGTTTTAATGTTATCTGGCTGCTCAGATGAAAAAGTTAATCCGCTTGGCACGCAGAAACTTAATGGTGATGCACCAAAAGAAGAAGCTTATGCGGTTCAAATGGATTGCAGCGGATTATATAATGGTGTTTACCTGCCTCAGAAAAAGAAAGATGTTTCTCAACTCTACCCTCTGAGATTCACTGGTAAATGGAAACAAATTCCCAATGGAAACACAAATAACTGGTATATGGCAACAACCGATGAAGTTGGCGCAAGAGTTGATTTATGTGCAACCATGACCAGATGTGTATTTGATTTTTGGGATTATGAATTTTACGATAATCCCGGTACAATACAGTTATTACTGGATAATAGAGTCGTTGGAACTTATAACTTAGCAAGGATGAACAGCAACGGTTATAAAATTCTTGATTATGTAGTTGCTACGCAGAAAAATACGGTTGCAACTGCCTCTGTTGTATTGTTATCAGGTCGAATGGTGTTAACGGGAGTTCAGTTGAACGTATTTAATCCTAACTGGCCTTATTAAAAATATAGAATATTTTAAATAAAAATAAGCAAGCATCTCATAACAGATGCTTGCTTATTTTTTATAAATTCAATTAAAAGTTGGTTATAATGAAAGATTAGTTGCTTTTGTCTTTCTTCTTTAAATAATCCAATTATCCAACAGCCAGAGTTTCAAAATTATTTGTCTTCTTCTTGTAATATTTATATAAAATAATCAGCCCAAAACCTTTAAGAAATGTTGAAAAGCTGATAGCCCACCAAATACCATTAATTCCCCAACCTAAGTAGGTTGCAAAAAACCAGGCCATTGGAATTCTACCGATAGTTAAAGGCATAGTTACCAAAGTTGTAGGAAGTGTTTTACCTAATCCAGTAAATACACCATTTAACAGGTTCTCATAGCACATAAAAATTTCAAATACACCGATAATATAGAGATAACCAGCTCCAGCATCAATCAAATCATACTTATCAGAAAGAAGCATAATTAATCTATGAGGAAGGAATAAGTAAAAAATCATAAATGGAACAATAGTAATTGAAGATAAATACAAACAATAATCAACAACCTTGTCTATTTTTTCTGTTTCATGCTTTCCAAGATAAAAACCAACAAGAGATGTTGAAGCTATTCCAAAACCCTGAGCAACAAAATAAGGCAGACTTTCTAATCTATGGCATACACCTACAGCAGAAACCTGTATTACACCAAAAGGAGTAATTTGTCTCATAAGAATTGGATAAACCATACTCCAAACCCAAGATGCAGCAGCATTTGGCAAACCAATTTTCAATATTTCTTTTAAATAGTGAACCTTCTTTGTAAAAAAGTATTTAAAAGGTGGAATATAATTACGCTTTCTTAGTAAAACTGCCCTTGTAATAAAGGAAACAAGGTGTCCGATCAATGTTGCGTAAGCAGCTCCTTCTACCCCAAGTTTTGGACAGCCTAACCAGCCAAACATCAATATAGGGTCTAAGACTCCGTTGATGATTAAGCATACTATCATAATTATATTGCTTATTTTATTATCACCATAAGAATTGAAAATGTTGCCAAAAAGCATATCTAGAAATATAAAAGGCATTCCATACAGAAGTATTATTAGATATTCTACGGCAATTTGGCTGGAATCAGCATCTAACCCCATTAATTCAAAAGGAATATTAACAAAAGGAAGACAGCCAAGCAAAATAGCACAACCCATTAAAAAACCGAGCCAGGAAGACTGAATTATTACTTCCCAGCATCTTGAACGCATTCCGGCTCCATAAAACTGAGATACTAAAGCAGAACATCCAGATGATGGAATCATCATTAATGAATAAACGGAACCAATTATAAAACCAGCTGAAGCAACAGAAGCAACTGCTTGCGCCCCAAGTTTTTCTATCCAAAAAATATCTATAAAATCAAAAAGAATTAATCCTAAGAAGCCTCCAATAGCTGGAAGCGCTATTCCTAGGATTTCAGTTAATAATTCTTTATTTTTTGGTTTTTCAGGAGACAATGTTTTAGAAACTATCTGCACTATCAGTCATCATAACATTCTTAGCAACAATATATGATGGCATGCCTAGTGCGAAAGGACTTCGTCTATCATAAGTATTAGACATATTGTAAGATTCGCTCTTGCTGGAAATTCTTATGATATTATTAAAAATCTTCCCTACTCTTTCTGTTATTCTGCATGAAAAAAGAGGTGCAATAATTTTACCATCTTCGATTAAAACAGCATTATAACGGGAACTACCTGTTAATATGCCTTTAGTAGGACTTGGCATTCCAACATAATGAATATCAGGAATATAAAGTACCTTTCCTAATCCTTTTAATGATTCTAATAAATCAGGATTATCACGACCATTTTCTAACACTACATTACTTATATAAGTCAGAGAATGACCCGTTAAAGGCTTATTATACTTAGCCGCTGTTTGTATATCATACATCAATCCTTTAAAAATACCATTTTCTACTAAATGGTATTTGCTTCGCTTAGTTCCAGCATCATCAAAAGCCATGCCAAATACTAGATTACTATCAGGATTATCAGTAATGGTAATAGACCAATCTGCTATCTTATCACCAATTTTATTTTTGCAAAGCCATGATTCTTTATCTTCATAAGCATGACCAGAGAATCCAACCTCAGTGCAAGCAAAAAGGAATTCAGAAATAGCTCCTGCGCCAAAAGCAACAGTATATTCGCCAGGCTCAATTTTATATCCTTCATTATTCTCGTAAACAGGCAAAAGATCTTTAAATTGGTTAATTACATCTTCTTCTTTAAAATCCTTTAAACGCCAGCTGGAAAGTTCTTTTTTCAATTCCCATCTTTTAACAGGATGTTGAAGCACCATAATCAATTTCTGATCTGTTCCCAGGTGCCAGGCTTCATATTTATTGGCAGTTGAAATCATAAATATTTCAACAGAGCCACTAGACCATGACCCAGAATAGCTATATTGATTCCCAGATTCTTCGATAATTTTATTAAAAAAATGAACCTTATAGTCAGAATCAAGATTTTCTAATTCTTCATCATATTGGTCACATTTTTCTATGTTTTCGGAAGGCCCCTTCAATAAAGGCTGATATTTATTTTCAAACCCAAATTCAGCTTTTTCGACAGCTATATCAAGAGCTCTTTTTACATATTCTGCAGATTCAATGGCACCCATCTGAGTGTGATTTCCAGTTTTTTTGCCTTTCAAAACTTCTATTTGAAGTCTGTATAAATGCTCAGAAGTATTTAAAGAAACTGAACTATTTCCAATTCGCATCAAATGGCTTTTTTCTATATGTAAATGGAAACAGGCTTGAATTCCCTTTTCTACTGCGTAATCACGAATTTCTCTAATATAATCAAAAGCTTTGCAATTTCTCATGGACTTACTCTCTTTCTCCAGTGATAACATTATCTACTCTAAAAACAGGAACTCCATGACCTAATTCCAAAGCCTGATTTGGCTCTCCTTTACCACAATTATCTACTTGCCATACTTCCCATGTAGAACTATTACCAACAGCAGATACTTTATTATAAAAATCAAGAGTATGTCCCTGATAACTGGGGTTTCTCAGCATTCTTGTTCTTTTTCCATTCTTGACTTCCCAGGCTATTTCACAAGCGAAGTGAAAATGTTCTCTATTAGAACCTATTGACCAGGACAATGGAGTATCAACTATTATTCCATCTTCTGTTGAGGCAATAATGTCTTCAAGATTTCCATCATTTCCGGGAAGAATATTCACATTAGACATTCTGTCAATAGGCGCTCTATAAAAAGCGGTAGATCTTGCGCAACCACCACTGTTTTTGAATAATTCAAAACCAGCTTTTTGATTTGCTTCTGAAATCATAGACCTAGAACTAATAGCATTAACTAAAATGCCTTTATCTATAAGAAGGTAATTACCTTCTTTAGTTCCTTCATCATCGAAACCAAAGGTTCCGGGCGAGTTCATTATATTTCCACCAGCAGACACGCTTAGTTTTTCTGAACCATATCTAAGTTTACCAAAAGAATCTAAGGTAACAAAAGAACCACCAGCATAAGACAATTCATAACCAAGAATTCTATCAAGTTCCAAGGGATGACCAATGGTTTCATGAACCTGAAGGAACCCTTGTCCAGGAAGAATAATTACTGATCGACGACCAAATTGGAGTTCATCAGCGCTTAACAATTCTTCAAGTTCACTCTTTATTCTCAAAGCGTGTGAGGAAAAAAGTTCCGGTTTTTGGAACATTTCATAACCTCTGGTTCCATCACCCTTTGTAAACAAATCGTGACTTCTCTTTTGAGCCTGCCCATCTTTATCAATAGCAGCAATTTCCATGTGAGCAAAAACATCTCTTATATTTCGTTCAATTTCTGTGCCTTCACTATTGAAGAAATTAATTTTGCTACGCTGAAACTGAACTCTAATAAGTCGCTGGACTATCCAACTATCATTGATGTTATCATCAATTGATTTAAGGAAATCTAATTTATCTTTCAAAGGAATATCGAAATAATCTTGCTTAATAGGAGAAGAATAGACTTCATTATGAGCTGGCTTTTGCCCCATATCAAGTCTAATCTTTACAAGCTTAGAAGCAGTATTCGCGTTGCGTTCAGCTAAATCAAAACAATCATCAATAGAGGAAATATCACTAGCTGCAGCAAAGCCCCAGGCTCCGCCTGACAAAACTCTAACCCCTATACCACTTTCAAATACGGTTCTATTGGTTTCAAGATTGCCATCAGCCAGTATTAATTCCTCTAAATCATCATTAGAATAATACCTTACATCAACATATTCAACTCCGTGCTGAGTAAGTTTATTAATATTTGATTTTATCTTATCTTTTAATTCAGCTGAAACAGACATGCTTAATACAGATCCCCTTTACGAAATTATCCTATTCCCACCTTCATTTTGTCCTTGAATTAATTTCCTTTCAGCGACATCAATGAATTCATTTGTATCCATTTTTACATTATACTGTAATACTGCAATAGAAACGGAAGCATTAAATTCCTTAGAATCATTCTTAATAACTACAGTCTTAAGTGTATTGAAGAGTTTTTCAGCAGCAATTAGAGCGCCATCATTTGTTGTATCAGGCAAAATAATTGCATACTTATCACCTTCGAAACGACAAGCTAAATCATTGAAACGGATAACTCTCTTAATTGTGCTTCCAAATTTCTTTATAATTGTATCTTTTAAATTTGTTGCACCAATTTCTTCAATATGTTTATTGAAGTTATCAATACCAATTATTATTATAGCCAGTTGAGAATTGATTCTGCGTAGTCTTGAGATTTCCTGAGCAAGTCTTAATCTAAAGTAATGATTTGTATACATGCCAGTTAAAGCATCTGTAATACCCTGCTTATAGAGATTGGCATTCTTCAATGCAATAGCAAGCTGACCACATAAGAGTTTGCAAAGTTCAAAATCTCTTTCAGTAAATGTTCCATCTCCGCCTTTATCAGACAAATTTACAGTTGCTAATATTTCTCCATGAGTAATTATAGGAATTACTACAAAAGAATCTGATGCATAGTTTTTGCATCTTGGATATTGAAATCTTGGATCAGTCTTCAAATCCTTAACCAAAACAGCTTCTTTATGTTCAACAACATACTTAGTTACTGGAGATGACCACATATCTACAGTAGATGGTAATCCTCTGTCATTATTACAAATTGTAAAATGCTTATCTGTTGGATCAAAGATAGTCATAGAGAACTTACGAATACCGAACAAGCTTCTGAAAATACCATCAACTGTAGCTGGCAGATTTTCAACTTCCAATTCAGAAGAAATAATCTGAGTTGCTTCTCTGACTTTATCAAGTTCTGTTAAGCGCTTATCAAGAGTAGAGTTAATATCCTTCAGGTTTTCCATAAGATTATATGTATTTATAGCTGAAGAAATATTTCTAGCAATAATAGTCAACAATTCACTGTCGAAATCCTGAGGTTCATCAGATTTATGAAGTTTTCCACCTATAATAAGGAATCCATGCAAATCGTCATCAGTTTTTAAGGCATAAACCTGTTCAATCTGGTCATCTTTAAAAGCATTATGGAAAATGCTATCAGCCTTAATAATATCTGTAACAGAAGCATCATTCTTTTTAGATATTTTTTCTAAAGTTTCACTAGATAATTTAAGAAGTGGTAGTTTAGCATTGGCTTTTAATTTAATATCTACAAAACATGATAATTGTTCATGTTCCTTATTATAAGTATAAATAGCTCCTCGTGAAACCCCTATAGTTCCAAGAAGAATTCTTAACATAGAACGCAAGCCAGATTGTAGATTCTTACTCTGACAAAGGAATGAGCTCAAATCTATAAAACTGCCAAGAATATATTTCAATCTTTCAAAACGTTTCTGTTCTTTAGCAGTTTCAGCTTCATTAGGTTCTGCAGTAGCAAGACGTTTTTTTACTAAATGAATTAAAGTTCCAGAAGGAGGCATGGAGGTGATATCTGCACCATCCATAAGCTTTTCCATAAGCATAAGCCCCCAGCCTCTTTTATAAGAAGACTTTATTTTCTTACGAATATCAGGTTTTTCAACAACGCTTGGATCAAAACCTTTTCCGTAGTCTCTTATGCAAATTTCTATATTATCTCCGGTGTGAGTCAGAGTAACGTGAATATCGTTCTTTTCAGCATCAGGAAGATCTTTTGGAGCATGTTCCTTAGCATTAATAATAGCTTCAATAAAAGCTAAACGCATTTCATCAATAGTTTCAGTTGAAAAACCACATTTACGTGCAAATAAATCTAAATATTCACAAGCTTCAAGCTCTGAATCCTTTGAATTAGCTATCTTAAAGAAAATATGTGATACCAATGACAAGAGAAGACCTCCTAAACAACCACAATATGTACATAGTGAGTTAGAAATAGTTTATATTTAACATATAAATGTGTCAAGAATATTAGAATTTATTCTCAAAGGTAAATTAATTTTAAAGTACAGTCGATACTCGTTGAGAATTTTACTCGATTGAGGATAAGCCATGGATGAAGTTCCTATACCAAATAACAACCCTATAATCATAAAACCACAGATTCCTGACAGTAAAAATAAACCGAAAAAACCATCCCGGTTAATGGAAACATTTAAAAACTTTGTATACATGTTTCCTCTAGCTTTGATAATATCTTATCAATTATTCTGGCTAGGACACAGATTCGGAGAATTTATAACCTTTCCACCAACTAGTGCGGTAACATATATATTTATTGGTTCTATTCTGCTAATGCTTTTAGTAATACAGATAATGATGCGCTCAATAATTTATTCTGTATTAGTTGGAATTATGTTTACTGCAGGAATTTTTTCTGCATACTTCGGGAATGTCTATGATCCGATAATGAGTAATTTATCAGGTGGAATTGAAATAGTTAAGTCTGCTTGGTCGAGAAAAGACATTCCTTTTCAATTAGTTGTTGCCGGAACAATGAGTTCTATTATCCTGGGAATTGCTTTACTCCAGTTTACAGTTTCACTTCTAGTAAAATCATTTTTTGAAATGGTTTTTGGGAAAAACTGGGGTGATGGTAAATGGATGGGTTATTTAGGAGCAATAGCATTAATATTTGGAATTCACATCAGTTTCAATTCATACCATAAATATTCAAATGACAATAAAGAAAAACTAATATGGAGTTACTACCAGGTTTATAATCCATTAGAAAAATTCATAACAAGAACACCAGGAAATGTTACATACAATGAAGATTGCATTTGGATAAACAACGGATATACTATCATTGCAAAAAATATGACAACTGGTAAAGAAGTTGGAAAAAAGGATATTAAGTCTAATGTTGTTTGTAAAGGCATCCAGCAAGCCTATGTTCCAGTTATTGCAACAGAAAACAAATTTGTAGGCTTAACCAATAATCTAGACACAGTGCAATGGGAAATTGTGTATCCAATGTTAACAGCATCGGATACAGAAAATATAAAATCATCTGATAAAAAGCCAGAAGAATCACAAGTTCTTATTCCATTAACAATAAACTTTATTGATTCAGGTAAAAAGATGCTGGCTATTTTTGATTATGGGAAAATTGGCGTATATGACTTGGAAAAAGGTGAAGAATTATGGTGCGAAACAATTGACCAACCTGTTAAAACTTCAAGATTGTTACCAGATAGGTATTTAAATGATATTTCTTATCTAGAAAACAACAATAAAATTATATTAGCTTGTAAAAACGGGTATATAAAATCAATAGACATTAAGACAGGTAAAATTGATTGGGAATACCAGCACACAGTAGCCAAAATTGGCGGAAAGCCACAAAGAGGTTACTTATCAAATTACAAAGAAAACTCATTTACTGCTGCTTTCAAAACAGGCGAAATAGTTACACTGAGTTATAAAGACGGTCATATAATTCATAAAGCTGTAAATGAAGCTTTTGCAACAAATAATCCTGTATGGAGTTACGACAGAAAAGCTCATTTTATCACTGATGAAGGACTATACTACAAAGCTTTATTAGATGGTGGCGAAATAGAAAGCAGATTAAATGCCCTTCCCAATAAAGCAGAAATATACCCTGTTGTACAAAATAACGAACATGGCATTTACGCGCATAGAGAAAACATTTATCGTATAGACCATGAAAACAGTTATTCAACAACAACAGTCTACAGTTGTAAGAACAGAACATTCGTTACAAATCCAGTATTTGTTGATAAAACAATGTATATTGGCACACAAGACGGATGGATATTCTGTATTCATTACGGCAGTAAAAACGTTAAATGGGTTGGTCATGCTAATGGCGAATTAGCAGACGATTCGTTGGCTATATTTGGAAATAAGTTGATTGTTAAAACCAAGTCTGATTCTGTTTTTGTATTCAATAGAGAATATGTACAATAATTAATATAAAGTAAAACCCCTTGTAGAAGTCTTAATAAACTTTACAAGGGGTTTTATTTTTTTAGTTAAATAAACGCGTTACTTAGAAGTTTTGTTTAACTGTCTTTCACAATAAGCAATTCTTTCATCTGCAAGTTTTTTCATTGTATCGTCAGGATTAAATTGCAAGAACTTTTTATAATTCGTTAAAGCATCTTCAAAATTACCAGTAAAACCGTATACAGAAGCAATATTATAATATGGATCTGCAAAATCTGGTTCAAACATTATAGCTTTCTTATAATATTCAATAGCATCTTTATTTTTATCAAGCTGATAATATGCAATGCCTAAATTATTACATATCTTCCCTGATCTTGGAGCTATTTTTAAAGCATTTTTCCAAGAATCTAATGCATCTTCTATCCTGCCAAGCTTAAACTGACAATTCCCAAGATTATTAAGAATTTCTGCATTCTTAGGGGCTTTTTTACTTGCAGCCTTATTCATTTCTAAAGCTTCAGAATATTTTCTTTTTTCATAAAGTTTTATAGCTTCATTATATAATTCTTCAGCTGTTCCAGAAACTTCTACTACTTCTGGTAATTTATTCTGATTAACAGGTTTAATTAGAGGTTTTTCAGTCTTAACTTCTTTTTTTTCAGTTTGTTTGGCTTCTGTTTTTGAAGTTTTTACCTTATTATCTTTATTATCTTTCTTAGCCTGATCAGCTTTTTTCGCATCATCATTAGTAGAATCAGTTGTTTTTGCTGAAGATGCTTTTGAATTATCATTTTCATACATTGTTTCTATTAAGGATTTATATATCCAACCTTCAGTATTATCTTTAAAAATAACTTTAAGCCAATTTTGCTGATCAAACTGAATAGTGTAGACATCACCTCTCATTTTCTTGCCTACAATCTGAGCGTCAAATTTTGGTTCTGCTCTTAGATTAATATAACTTCCACGAACAACGCCTTCTTTAAGGTTAGCTGCAAAAGCATCATTTGAAAAGTTAAAAGCAAAAACAAGACCAAATGCAAGAGATAGTTTTTTTAACCTGTTATTCATAATTTACTTACTCTTTTTAGATTTTTTTGACGATTTTTCATTAGATTTATCTGACTTATTTGATGATTTCTTTTCATCTTTTGATGCGGGCTCATCATTTTTCTTTTCTAAATCATCTTTTTTAAAATCAATGTTAAGCGGAACATCAACAAGAATATCTTCATTACCATCTAATTCAGAAGGGGCTAATGGATTTTTTACATCAGATATAATCTTAACCAGCTCTAATGTTGTATGATCAGGACAGAAACCAGCTTCATCCTGTTCATAACCACAATCGGGGCATCTGAAAATATCTGGCATATAATCTCTAGATTTTTCATTATCCATCAACAATTCATTATTTGAAGAATCATCAGAATTATTAGAGGATTCAGTTTTAGATTCCGTCTTTTTGGTCTTATTGCTACTACTTGATTTCTTATTGGAAGAATTTTTATTAGAACGTCTAGCAGCTTCTAAGACAGATGATGGATTACTTAAATTGAAATCATCTAAAAATGAAAACCCTGCGCTGCCAAAAACAAGCAGGGTTATTAGTACTATTCTTTTATATTTAAACAAAACTTTTTCCTAATCAATCATTGTCTTGAATAATCTGAAGAACAGAAGATACATCCTTAGCTTCCATTAAAGCGGTTCTAAAATCATCACCTCTTAAAAGCCTTGAAATCTTGGCAAGAAGTTTAAGATAAGGACCACCAGCAGTTACAGGAGCCAAAAGCAAGAATACCAAATGAACTGGTTCGGAATCCATTGATTTAAAATCTATACCTTTTTCACTTCTAAAAAAAGCTACAGTCAAATCTTTAATAGCGCTTGAACGTGCATGAGGCATTGCAATACCTTGCCCAATACCTGTTGTACCGAGTTTTTCACGTTCAAGGAGAGCGTCTTTTAGAGCATTTGGTTCTTTTATTGTACCTGTTTTATCTAAAGAATTAATAAATTTTTCAATAGCTTCTTCTTTATTATTTGCTTCAAAATTAAGGAAAATCATATTTTCCTTTAATACGTCAACTAATTGCATTTATATGCCCTCCACAATTATTCATTGATTTGATTATATAGAGTTATTCCGATAAATTCAATATATTTTTTATAATTAGTACGGTATTACTGCAAATTTATTGTAAGACGTATAACAGAATTTCTTCTTACAATTCTTAACATTACAGCATCTAGCTTATTCACAACCTTCATTACAGAATTTAAGTCTTCTTCATTCCTAATTGGTTTATTGCCAATTTGAATTATAACATCACCAGTTCTTAAACCAGCTTTATAGGTCGGGGAATCTTCAGCTATATCAACTATAACTGCTCCCTGTTCAATAAATAAGTTATATTTATTTATAAGTTTATCAGTAATTGTTTTAACTTCTACTCCTAATGGATTTAAAGAAGCTTTGGTTTCTTTAAACTTAATTCTGACATTCGACAGCTTACCTTTTCTTAAAACCTTAAAAATAGCTGATTGCCCTACGGAATACCTTTCTAATGCTGTTTCAAAGCTAGATACATCTTTAATCTTAGTATTGTCAATCATTGTAACTATATCGCTAGGAACAAGACCAGCTTCAGCAGCAACAGAGCCTTCTGACACAGAAGTAATCAGTATTCCATTTTCCGGAACATTAAAGTATTCTGCAAGTTCTTTTGTAATATTTTGAACAGTTAAACCAGCAGAAATTTTCTTAACTTTTCCATATTTAATCAGATCCCCTACTATTCTTTTAGCCCTATTAACAGGAATTGCAAAACCAATACCCTGTCCTGACGGCATAATTGCTGTATTGATTCCTATCAGTTCACCCTTAGAGTTAACCAAGGCTCCTCCTGAATTACCTGGGTTAATAGAAGCATCAGTCTGAATCAGGTCTCTATAATTAGTATCTCTATCAACTGATAAATCTCTTTTTACTGCTGAAACAACACCACAAGTCACTGTTATGCCTAATCCAAAAGGATTGCCTATAGCAATAACCCATTCACCTACTCTTACAGAATCTGAATCTCCCAAATTCATAAAAGATAACTTATCTGGACTTTCTATTTTTAAAACAGCTAAATCGCTTGTTTTGTCTTTTCCTATAATTTTAGCCTTAAAAGAACGACCGTCCCCGAATTTTACAAGGATTTCATCTGCACTAGAGATAACATGTTCATTAGTTAACAAATAACCATCATCACTGATAATAACACCTGATCCACTTCCTTTTTGAGGAATAACATTGTTTGAGCCATTAAAATCATCGTCAAACAAATGGCTGAAAAATCTATCAAAAAATGGATCACCAGAACCATACAAAGTTCTTGTTCTAACATAATGTATTGATTCAATAGCAACTACAGCAGGACTAACCTGCTCCGAAATATCAGCTATTAAAGTAGTACCGAATAATTCTGCAGGAGCAGCAATTACACAATTAATGCCAATTAATAAGAAAAGCAAGGGAATTAATATATATTTGTTTTTATTCATAATTACCTATCTGTAACCAGTCTAAAAGTTCTATTATTATAACGGTTTGGAGCTATACTTTCAGGGTGTAATTTTTGAAATTCATCCAGTTTTACCAGGAATTCTTCAACTTCTTCAGATGAAATTTTCTGTAATCCATCTTCGTTAAAATTATCTTTTGCTTCAGCAATTCGAATCTTCTGCATTGAACTGCTCTGAGGCCGTTCTACTTGAGTTATCTCATAATCATTAGAAGAATTTAACTGAACCATAAAAAACAGCATTATAACACAAGCGGCAGGAACAGCTATTTCAAGAGGTTTCAAAAGATTCATAAACAAATTACCAAAGCTGTTTTCTAAGTTGGATTCTAATTGTTCAGAAGAATCTAAAGAGGCCATAGTTAACTCATGAAGGTTTTCTGGGAACTTAGGCTCAGGCTGTTTTGACAGACTTTCCATTAACTGCTCTCTGATTTTCTTATCGAAAGAACAATCAGCACAGCTCTCCGTGTGTTTTAATATATCATTAAAAGCATTAGTATTATTCTCATCAAATGAATCAGAATTAACAAATTTTAAATAAACATCACATTTCTTCATTCTTTATTCACCTTCATGATACTTTCGAGCTTTTCATGCAGCATAGCTCTTCCTCTATTTAATCTTGATTTTACAGTTCCGACTGGTATTTCTAATACTTCGCTGATTTTTTCTATAGGCATACCTTCCATATCTTTCAATATTAAAGGTATACGATAGAGTTCTGGCAACTTAGCAACATTTTCACCCACAATTTTTTTATTAAAAGCTTTCTCTTCTTCATCAAGAACAAACTCTTCCGGAGTATGTTCTGATAAAGAATTCCACCAGCCAATTACCATTTGTAACAAGCCTTCTTTTTCTTTCTTTTTCTTCTCAGAAATAGTAAAGCAGGTATTTGCAGCAATTCGATAAAGCCAGGTATTAAAGGATGAACGTCCTTCAAACCTATCTATGTTTCTATAAAGCTTAATAAAAACATCCTGAGTAGCATCCATTGCGTCTTCATCATTATAAAAGAATCTATGACATATTCGATAAACTGTTTTCTCATATAGAGAAACAATTTCATCGAAAGCTTTTTTATCACCCTCTTTTAATCTTTGCAAAAGATGATTTGTTTTTTCTTCATTCGTCATATTAGTTTGACTAAAAAAAATAAATAAAGTTCCAATAATTTTTTACCAATTTAAAAAAGGAACTTTTCTATTAAGATTTGTACATTGCCCTTCGTGAATTCCAACCTGGTATATTTTTTCATGATATTTTCTGTTTTTCCAAACGACCCCATTGGAATACATTCTTATTGAAATAAAGTAATAACCGGTTTTAAGAGTTATATTTGGAAAGTCAAATATTCTAAAACTTTTATTATCCGATACTTTAACATCACCATAATCTAATCTTGAAAGTAATAGATGACCAAGCCAGACTTCTACTCTATCTGCTTTTTTAGAAATCAAAGAATGATTAAAAGCATCGACACTTTCTATTACTACATGAAGTTCGCCCCAGCCACCAACAGCTTTTGGAACTCTTGGAACAAAGTCCGGATTTCTCAATTCCGGGATTTCAACTTTATTATTATTAGTGTTTTTAAATTCTTCAGGTTCTTCTATTCCAAATAAAGATTCACTGTCAAAAGCATTATCCAAATAGTCTAAGTCATGAGCAAAGCAACTATTGCCAATTAATGAACAAATAAAAATAAGATGAACTATTAGTAAAAATCTTATTTTATACATTTTTTGAAGTAACATTTAAAGTAGAGCGTTCTGCAGGTCCTGTAATAAATAGAGTTTTATCAGACAATAAGTCTATTTCTACTCTTTCTTTTAAATGACGACCTTTATTATTTGTAATAATTTTTAAAACAGGTCTTATTACTGCTTGTGGATTATTTCTCAAAACCAATGCAATTGAACCGTCATTTAGTTTAACAAGACTTCCCGCAGGGTAAATAGAAAATTTTCTAATAAATGTATTAAGAATATGTGGATCAAAATGCTTATCAATACCAGCAATAAGAATTTTCATCGCATCATATGGCTGCATGGCTACTCTATAAGGTCTATCTGTAGTCAATGCATCATAAACATCTGCGACAGCACATATTCTTCCAAAAAGGCTGATACTGTTTCCTCTGATTTTATTAGGATAACCAGAGCCGTCGAATTTTTCATGGTGCTCTAATGCCACACGCTTAGCTCTTTCACTAATATTCTTGGACTTTTGTAAGATTTCAAAACCCTTCATCGGGTGAGCTTTCATTTGGGCAAATTCCTGGTCAGTCAATTTACCGTTTTTATTAAGTATTTCTATTGGTATATTGATTTTACCAACATCATGAAGCATACAGCCCATTCCGAGTTCAAATAAATCATCCTTTGATAAACCCAAAGCTTCACCTATAAACAAAGAAATAGTCGCAACGTTGATATTATGAGTGAAAGTATAGTCATCAAAGGATTTAATATCCATTAAATTCATTATGGCATCAGGTGCAGATAGAACATCGTTAACCAGAGTCTTTGAAACTTCGTTTGTAGAAGCAGTGTCTATAGCATGTCCGCTTTTAACATTATGGATAACATCAGATACTGCTTTAAAAGCTACAACCTGAGTCTTTTTATTTACTATAACCTTTTCACCGGCTATAATACTCTTCATTTCAGGAAATTTTTCAAATAAAAGATCCATATCCATAGCTATTCCGGAAATATTCTGCATATCGCTTATATCAATTATTTGGAAATCGCTAACAATATATTCTTTATTATCTTTTGTTCTCAGATACAAATCTTTTCGAATCATCAGAGCTTCTACATCATATTCTAATTTCAAACCCTTGAAATAGAAATGTGACGGCATCTGCTTGCCGGCTATTTTGTCGCCCTGTTTCCAGATAAATTCTTTACAGCTTCCAATATAACTGTAACCTGTAAATATATTAACGTCACCTAATACACATGAATTCATATATAATTTTGCCTTTTTTCGATGCTCAAATAATACACTCCAATCGCTTAATCGTCAAGATTGCCAAAAAATTGAACAATTTGTGTACTTTTTAACCAAAAAATATCTGTTTTTTTTAATAATTTCTGGCATGTAATATGCAATAGTTTTATTTAGTTCTCCGTAATAAGTTCTTTCCAATGACAGCATAGGAGTAAAAAAATGACTACAGAAAAAGATTATCGTAATTATTTCGTTCCAGTTCTTGCTTAAGTTTGTAATTAAAAAAAGCCCAGCCTTATCAGCTGGGCTTTTTTGTTTTTGATTTAATATGTTTCTGGATTAACAGTTTTTATTGTTTTTGGATTAACTTCTTTGTTAAGTACACTTTCAAATTTTGTATCTTCAGGCGTTGGTGCTTCATATTTTGTATTTGTACTATTATTGTTGTTATTATTATTCTGTTTACTATCATTATTATTATCGCTACCGCTTGTTTTACCACCAGCCTGTTTTATAAGAGCCTGTCTTTTTGTGCTGTCAGTTTCATTTTGAATAGCCTGCATATCACTCTTATTTGGTATAATCAGCACAGTTCCATCATGAATTGTTCTTGGATTTGTAACACCATTTACTTCAGCAATAATTGTATAAAGTGTTGGATCTCCATAATAGTTTTTTGCCATATCCCATAGAGTATCACCTCTTTTTACAGTATGAGTACCTGCAGCTGATACTAAACTAGTAAAGCCCAAAACAAAGAGGAAAGCAAAAGTCAATTTTTTCATAGTACATCTCCTTTTTCTTACTCAGTAGATTCTCCTAGTTGAGAAGTTTTGTGCCAAAACATCTCTTCATCAGTTAGAGTCTCAGTCAAAAACCTAGGATACAGAACAGCATTTAACTGAATCTTATTTTTTTTAGAATTAATCGATCTAAATTGATTATCTCTTTCATTGTCAACTTCTAATGTTACAGTTATAAAGCGACTATTTTCACCTATAGTTACACTAAAGCTTGAAACCTTTGCTGAACTGAGGGCTCTGTCGGTAATTACAGTTCCATCCTTTTTCTTGCATTGTCTTCTCAAAGTTCCATCTGCTTCAGAATAATTGTAAATAACCCTGTTTCTTTCATTGCCAACAGCTCCATTTGTAGAGGTGAAAGCAAATGTATCTTTTGTTATTTCATGCTGTTCTTCGGTAGTCACCGGAATAACAGCACATCTTACATCGCTCTTTATTCTTTCAAGTATTATACTTGCCGCTCTAAGATTCGTCATCTTTGTTGAGCTCTTAAACATTTGTCCCAAAGTTCCAGATATAAGTTTATACATTACTGTTAATACAACAGATATGAGTATAACCCCAATCATAATCTCAACTAATGTAAAAGCTCTGCGTTTATTCATTTTTAATCCAATATCAAAGTATATAGAGAGACTTCATCTTCTCCGTTACCGCTCATTCGTGGGAAAAGCACAGTCACTTCAACCAGATATGAGTCTACTTTTTTTCTACCACTAAAAAGGTCTTTCAGCCACTCCATAAATCTACGGCGATCATATCTTGTTAAAGTCAGTTTTCTAATAAATGGCTTTTCAACTGGAGTTGGAGGAGTGAAACCCAAATCAGTTATAAATTCAGCAATTTCTGTATCGTTGGCAAAGTTTCTTTTTTCTTCAGAAACCTTATCTTTTACATCTGAATATCTTATATCTTTACATAAGTTTATCAAATCAGAAGCATAGTTAGTAGCAAGAGTTTCATGAACGGTATTCATCGTTCCTGCACTGCTTTGGCGAAACAAATTATATATAGGAAGAAATCCTACAGCAATAATAACTAATGCTATAATGATTTCAACAACAGTAAAACCAAATCTATGCTTCATTAACCCTATAAACCACCAAGTTTTCTTTCTGAAAATGGAGAACTTGCTTCTTCTTCACCATAATCAGATGTAGTATCTATTATACTAATACCACTACTTGGCTCTTGAGTCAAAGATTCTTCAGAATTATTTACTATCTGTTCTGAAATTTCATTTTCATTTTCTTTTTCGTTTTCTGAATTGTTATTTTCTTCTATAGTAACTTTAATAACTTCTGTTGGTGAAGCAACTGTTTCTAATACCTTTTCAGCTTTTTCTTCAACTTTAACAGACTTTATCTTTGTTTCATTAATTTCAAGAGGTTTTGGAGTAATCTCACTGATATTGTTAAAAATATTCTTAGTATTTAGATCAAATGAATTTCCATTAATTTTTAGCTTTGCTGACCCACCATTAAGTATGGATATTTTTGCTTTGCAGTCTTCAAAAACAGGAGTCATTGTAGACAAATCAAAGCCCATATCTGTTTTGCCATCAACTTCTATAGAATAGAATTGAGTGGGAGTTACAACGTTAACAATAAAACTGCCTTCTAATTTTTTAAATGATTCAGCAGAGATATCAAAAGAATTTGTTGATGTCTGTATTTTTCCATCAACAAGACTTTCATTGTTATTAGCCATTGCTGATATTCTATAAACCTTGCCAGTATATTTTGCTGGAGCCTGAGAAGAAGAACCAGTGAAAAACATAAACAATGCTATTGCAATTGCTAAAGCCGGAACCATAAATTTAAAGAACCAATTAAGCCAGAAAGAAGATGAAGTTGATGTATTTTTGGAAGCAGCAATTCTAGGTTCTGCCTTAACAGCTTCCATTATTTTATTGCTGACAGAACGTTTTTCAAATGCTGAAGTGACTTTTTCACGCAGCAAAGCTTCTGTCTTAAGATCCAAGCGAAATTCTTCAGCCTCATGTCTGCAGCTTTCGCAAACAGCAAGATGAGACTTAATTTCGTTTGATTCAACAGGATCAAGTTCGCCATCTACAAATAGCATTAATTGTTCTTTTTCAGGGCATTTCATCTTTATGGTTCCCTTTTTTCTCTTAAATAAGTTCTAGCTTTAAAAATTCGATTTTTAACCGTTTGCAAAGGAAGAGACAATGCATCTGCAATTTCCTGATATGACAGTTCATTCACAACTCTTAAAATGAAAGGCGTTCTAAAGTCTTCATCTAAGCTTTTGATCATAACTGCCAATCTATGAAATCTCTCTTTTCTAACAGCTACTTCATCTGGTTGCAGAGAACTCTTGTCATCTTCTTCAAGAAGAACATCTGTAACCAAATCAGTAGAAGCAATGCTTCTGCTGTTTTTCTTTCTGTTATCAAACAATAGATTCCTTGCTATTGTTATCAACCAGTTAGAAAACTTTCTTTCGCAGTCATAACTGGCCAAATGTTTGTATGCTTTTAAGAATGTTTCTTGTACAACATCTTCTATTTCATACACATCAGAATATTTGCTTAACAGAAAGCTGAAAACGAATTTTTCATAGCGTGCGACAAGTAATGAAAACATTTGGATATCGCCTGCTAATACAGCTTTTACGATTTCTCCATCTGTTTTTTCTTGCTTGTTCATATAATATACCGATTATTTTCTAAAAAGTTTTTTTATTCTGCATTATATAATTCAATATCTCTCGGACCTAATGTTATTCCATAAAAATCTTTTTTTGCATAATCAGTACATTCACCAGGCTCCATACCCCATTCTACAATGCAACCTTTTTCAACTAACTGATCAATTTTATCTGCTGCTACTCCACCAATTATTCTAACAGGTTGATCACATTCAACCTGATATTCTGTAGTAGAATTTTTATCTAATCCTGCAATCAAGAAAGCTTCCAATTTTGGCGGCAAACCATCACCACCTGCTCCCGGATAACCTTTTATTTTTATTCCTTTTCTACCAATAAGAGTAAGAAAACCAAAGTTATTGGGGTCATTTTTACTCAAACCTTCTTCTATTATTTTATTGATTATAGGAGCACTTATAGTAATAGAGCCACTTGCTATAATAATACCACCCTGAGCAACAGTTAATTCTTCATCTATAACCAAATCTCCATCTATTCTAATAACCTGGTTCAAAAGGAAATATGATTTGCCATTATGTTCACTAAAGAAATGTTTTCTTAAGAAGTTGTTCCCTTTTTCTCCATTATTAAGATAAATAGGTTCTGTAGCGTTGGCGCTAGAGCCTATAGTATAGGTGGTAGCTTCCTTCAGATACTTATTGTAATCAATTCTCATATCACTAAAGGATCCTGTATATAGACTTTCTGATTTATGATTATCATCAAAGGCAAACTCTCCATCTTTATCTACTTCACATAATCCATCAGGTTCATTAATGAAAGAATTAGAAGCAATAGCTGCATTTTGAGGATTTTTTGGGTCTGACATATTTACTAAAGCCTTCATATAGGGTTCATTATCTATAATTAAAGGTCCAATACCGTTAGTTAAAGAAGGATCTAAACTAGTACTACCTTTGTAGTAAATTTCAAAGTTCATCTGAATTAAATTTGAAAAGCGACTTCCTATAATATTTCCATCCTCACCGTCACTAGATGTCTTGGCCTTATACCATTTAAAGAAATTTGACTCTCTACCTGGGTCACCATTCCTAAAATAATTATCAAAATCACCACTAGACAAGACAGCTGGTAATGGGAAAACACGACCAATTTGAGGGAAGAAAAAAGCAAAAGCCCTTAAATAACGACGATTAACTGGTCCGAAAATTAATGTAGGGGTACAATGCTTTGGAGTTCCAAATAAATGCATTGAACTACATTTGTTGAGAAGACTACTAGCATTCGATCCCCCTTTACTATATCCTTCATATAGTTTTATAACATCTTTAAAAAGATTGATTCCTGCAAAACTGGTATTTCTTACTAAATCTGGGTGTAATCCATAATTAACCATACTTATTTGAACAAATTTATTAGAATTTCTTTGTTTGTAATCATCAATAAAAAATTGATTGAACAAATTATCAGGGGTTGCAATATAATTAGACCAATTGTCAATAATCAGCCAACCTGAGTCATTTTTGTCGTAATAAAAATGAAAATATTCACCAAATTTTGTTTTTATATCATCGTCATCAGAACCAGGTGCAACATTCAATATCAATCGTTTATTAGCCTCCATATCTACTTCTTCAGGTGAACCGCCACGAGCACCAAGATATATCCACCCATTCTTTACAAAGGCATCTGAACCTAAATTCTTAACAACATTTTCAGGATTATTAACATAATTTGTAGCACTTCTTGTCTGGTCATTCGCTGCTAAACGACGGTTTAAACAAACAAAAGGCCTTTTACTACTCGAATTACCGGCTATTTTCCCAGTATCGTCGAATTCACTACCATTGGCGACATCAGCATGAACCCTTGCGCCATTAGGTGAGAAAAGAGTAAATCTATAAAATGGAGCAGCTAAAAGTCTTGCAAAAACGAAATCTTTTCGAACTGTATATTTTCTTGTTACACCATAGGGGATACCTACAGTAACTATCATGTCAACAAAACCTCTGCGTTCAAATTTGTTTTTGACTACCCCTTCAATAGATGAAGGGAAACC
>JAEEGL011922330.1_pt1 | contig 21423 bp, 14 predicted proteins | sample 9134231 | NCBI WGS metagenome assembly JAEEGL01 (sample SAMN16246548, study PRJNA631951) | gut metagenome | biome: gut microbiome; feature: rumen; material: fiber-attached | host: Bos | place: Iran: Karaj | collected 2018-10
TATACTTAAATTTATTAATTTAAAAACTTATTATATACAATTCAATAAAAATAGATTAAAAATAATTTATAATTTTTTTTCTACACTAGATACTTTATAATCATTAAATAATAAAATTAAAATTTTTTCAAAAAAATAATCTTATAATTAATAAGGCATTGAAGGAAATATCATTCCAACTTGCTCGGAAAATCTTTTATGTCTATAATCCAAATTTTCAAAGCCTATTAAATTGAAGCCAAAATCCGGGATTTTAAACTCATATGAATTTGATTTATTCAAATTCAAACTTGGTACATTATTATCAATAGTTGTTTTAAATATATCCGGAATATTAATTAAAGTTTGGCATTGATAAAAGAATGATTTAATATAATTAAATTTAGTATCACCCCAATGGGAAAAATCGGGTATTGAATTTAAAGAATAACAATTATTGAAAATTAGATTAATACTTGCTTCTTTATTTAATTCCCAGTTATTGATATCTGGTATTGATCTTAAATTAATACATTCATTAAACATAAAATCAAGTTCCAATGCTTTTTTCATATTCCAATTGGATATATTAGGTATATAACACAATTGTTTACATTCATTAAATATTCCACCTATATATTTAACATTAGAAGTATTCCAAGAGGAAACATCAGGTAAATAAAATAAATTTATACATTTACTAAACATTTCTCTCATATTTACAACATTAATTATATTCCATTTGTTAATATCAGGTAGGAATCTCAAAGATAAACAATTAAAAAATATTTTAGATAAATTTGTAACATTAGAAACGTCCCAACCAGAAATATCAGGTAATTCTAATAAATTGGTACAATAAGCAAATAATTCTGATAGATCAGTTACTTTATTAATTTGCCAATTTGATATATTAGGAATAGATGTTAAAGATGAACATCCATTGAATAAACCATAAATATTTTCTATATTATTCATTTGCCACTTTGATATATCAGGTAAAGTTGTTAAATTTTGGCAACCATAAAATATTTCATGTATATCTTTTACATTTGAAATATTCCAATTTGATATATCTGGTAATCCCGTTAATGAATGACATCCTTTAAACATTTCTCCCATAGATTCTAAATTACTTGTTTTCCAATCAGAAATGTCATCTATTTTTTCTAAATTAGAACATCCTGAACACATGCATTCCAAATTTTTTACATTAGACGTTTCAAACTGTTTTAATCCATCTATGCACCTTAATTTTCTATCATCATGGAAAATATAGGACATATCTTGAATTTTTCCAGTTTGCCAATTTTTAAAGGATATATACTTCATATTTATACAACCAGAAAATAAATAACTCATATCCCTTACGTTTTTGACATCCCATTCAAGTTCTTGCATATTTTCTAAATAAAAACAATTTTGGAAAGCACCTCTCATAGAATCAACATTAGTTGTATCTAATTTGGCTAAATCTGGAGATGATAAAAGTGATGTATCTTTAAAGGCTTCATCCATATTATTTATTTTATTAACATCTTTTAATACAATAAATATTTTGCTTTTCTTTCTTTGAAAATCTTTATTAAGATAAATTTCACTTTTTAAATCACAATCTTTGCCATCAATACTGATTTTGCATTTGTGTTCATTATTTCTGACAAATTCATCCCCAAATATTTTAATTTTTTTGTCATTTTTATTAATTTTATATTTTAAAGTTATTTCTTTTGAATATCTCATTCTACAATACAAATTCATTATATTCTGGAATTTATTAATCAATTTGTCATTAAAATTAATATGTTTCAAATCATTGATTGTTTCATCGAAATTAATTGATTTTATATTATTAATCATTTTGTAATTTATTTTCATCGGATCATATCCATCTAGTATATCCGAAATTAGTTTATTATATGATTCCATATAAACTTTAATATGATTAAAGCATTTTATAAGTGAATCTATTTGTTCGATTAAAGTTTTTTGGGCTGTTTTTAATTTTTCTTTTTTAATTATTATACCATTTTTATCAGGTAATATTTTATTAAATTCAAGTATTCTATGTTTATTATGATCCTTCTTTTTACAATCTTGACATAAATCCTTTTGACAACTTTCACAAAATGAAATAAATGGCTTTTTATGGATGCAACATTCATAATTGTCTATATTATAATCAACTATACAATATTTATTATGTTTTTGTTTACTTAATTTTAAATGGCTTTCTAAGCATTCAATACAGATATTTTGTCTACATTTAACACATCTTTTAAATTCTCCTTTTAGACAGCCACTTAAATTAGCCTTTTTGCACTCGTCACATTTTATATTAGAAGAATCAATTTCTTGTTTTTTTCTGAATTCGCTTACTGATAAATTATTATTGATATGTCCATTTTCGCATATTAAATTAATTTTATAATCTTTAAATTCTAAATCAGCTTCACTAAAACATTCAGGACAGATAATATTTTTATGTTTTAAAGTTTTGGACACACTTTTGTCAGTTATGATTGATAATTTTTTTCTGTTTCTGTCTTCTCTGTTTATAATATCTTTTATTTGGAGCCCAGTTTCTGCTACCTTTCCATTGTATACAAAAACTATGTCATTCTCTCTCTTTTTTTGGATTTTAGTTAAGCATTTAAGATAAGCATTTTCAATTGTATCATTTTCTTGGCATTGAACATTTATTGGTTCTCCTTCTATAATGAATTCAGCCCACATTTTCTTGCAATTTTAATTAATTAAAATTTTTATCTTTCAATATTATAGGTTATATTAAACCTAATTTATTCTATTAATCAACATTATAATGGGGATTGGGGATTGGGGATTGGGGATTGGGGATTGGGGATTGGGGATTGGGCCCAATCCCCAATTAAAAAAATTGTTAAAAGGAAAATATAATTAATTTTTTAAATAATTCAAATAAAAAAATGAATTTATTATATTTATATTTAATATGGATAATATAAATATTTGTGATATCAATTTATTATTATAAAAAAATTTGAAATGTTTTAATATGAGAATTATTGGTCAATTTCATTTAAAAATAAAATGTATTATTCCATATCATTTAATTTTTTAATTAATAAATATATGTGCAAAATTATATCTTAAATTGAAACATCAATTTGGATATCAACTTGAATTCAAAACAATATTTACCGTTAAAAAAATAAACATAATATGAAATATTTGTTTATAAATAATTTAATATAGAACTCTATATTTTTATTTTCTTTATTTACTGAATTTTATTCATTTTTATCTTAAATCATTTTCATTATGAATTATAATTGCCCAAATCACAATTAGATCTTCATTCTTATATTTACATATTTAAATAATACTTTAAAATCATTCTAAATTTTAGAAATTTATTTTAAGTTACTCCTATAATTTCAATTCCTTTTTTTAGAATATAGAACAAAATATTCAAATTATTTTTAACTAAGTTTGAAGATACAATAAGATAATGATAAAGTTAATATTTCATTAAATTATATAATTTAATAATAAATAAAAAGATCTATTGAAAATTTAATGAAAAAAATATAAAGATATTTATAAATATTATGATATAAATGCAGATAAATGATTATTTGAAAAAAAAGAAATAATATATCTAAGATATCATATTTAATAATCTTATTAAATTATATTTTTTATATTTTTAATTTAATTGCTTAATGCCAATAAATTTATTTATTCAAAACAAAATTTCAGTTAGAATTTAATCAATAAAAAAACATATTATTTATATTTTAGTAAGATTCAATTCTTAATTAGTTAAAATTTGAACTTTAATTAGAATTTTGATTTTTAATACCTAAGAGATTATATGAATTATTTATCAAAATATTAATTAAATTTTAAGTAATTTGAATTGATATTATTTATTTCATCTTTCAAAAACAATTTAGAAACTTCTATTCCTTAGTGAAAAAAATATCAAATTTTACAAAATAAAAAAATAATAAAAAATTTTTATTATTTTAAACTTTTTTTTTATAAGTAATAATAAGTATTATAAAAGAAAAAAAGTATATCAAAAAAAAAAATTCAAAAATTCAATATAATATAATCAAATAAATAATAATACATAAACACTACTAAAAATTTATGAAAATAAAAAAGTTTGATTATTTTTTGCAAACTTTAAACCAATAATTTGAAGCAGAATTTATAAAATTTTTCATCCTAATTAATTTGTTTATTCCAAATTGAGAAGCAGGTTTAATTAAAGGAATTTTAGTTTCAAATCCATCAGTTGTACTATTTGATTCTCTTTCTTTTAAAATTGGAATTGTATAATAATTTTTTTCATTCATTACTTCTGGATCATATAATTTTTTATGTATTTGAGCTTCTGACATTAAAATTTATTTGCTATAATTTTTTTTATATTTTTTTAATTTTTTTTTTATTTTTTTAAAGATATTTCATTATTTTTTTTCATATCAATTTTTATTTTTATTTTTTTAAATGAATTTTATTTATTTTATTATAAATTTTTTTACCGCTTTGTATTATTACCAATTATTTTTTTTATGTCTTCTTCCTGTTTTTCCACATTTTTTTCTTTTGATTATTTCTTTATCTTTTGAATCAACTCTAAAAAATTTTACAATTTATAATTATAAAAATTGTATAATTTATAATTATAAATGCGAATAAAAAATATAAAATAAAAATTATATAATTTACTTTTCTATTAATTTAAATATATTTGAAAATAGTTTTAAATCATGATTAAATTCTTTATTATTAAATAATTTCTTTTTGGCATTATCATATTTTTTTTTATTTGATTTCAATTCTTTTATAATTCTTGATTTAATTTGATTTAAATATTTTACTCTATTTTTCTTTCTATTATCCATGATTTTAATTATATAATTTATTAACATATTATAAATATAAATATTATTATTAAATGATAATTCCATATTTAATTGGAATAATTTCTTTTTGAAAAATTATTATTATTTTTTCCTCTATAATTTCCTCTTCTAAAATTATTATCATTATAATGAAAATTATTGTTGTTAAAATTATCATTAGTAAATTTATTATTATTATAGTTAAAATTATTATGATTATTATTATAATTATTATTATTATGATAGTGATTAGGAGCTCTATTTCTTATATTATTATTAAATATTTCATCTCTACTTCTTTCTCTAACTTTATTCCCATAATTATCTCTTCCTCTAAAACTATTATTTCTATAATTTCTATTATTTTTAAATAAAATATTCTTAACATAATTTTCTCTTTGTTCATCGAATTTATTTCTATATTTATCTTTATTATTTAAATATTCCCTACATTGATTAATAGAATGTCTCTCTCCACAAATAGGGCAAAAAATACATCTTGCAATATTACAATTATTCATATCATTAAAGTAATTTTTTTTATGAATAATTTCTCCTTCTTCTCTCTCAACAATAAAATCATTATTATTATTTTTTAATTTTTGTAAATCATTATTATTATCATTAGTATAATCATTAAAAGAATCTTCTTTAACAATATCATAATTATAATCAATTTGAATAGGGCAAACTAAATGCTTTTTACTTCCACAAAAAGGACAAGAAAAATTATTAAAATTATAATAATTAATAGAAGGATAAATAGGATTTTTTATACACTCTTCATTTTTATGTCCAATTCCAAAGCATCTTGAACATATATTTAAGTTATTTTCTTTAATTGGACATTCAAAATTTCTATGTCCAAATTTATTACATTTAAAACATTTTAAAAAAATACAATCTCTTTCATCATGTCCTTTTTTATTACATTTTAAACAATATATTATATTATCATATGGACAATCTAAACTCATATGTTCTATTTCTCCACAATTAGTACATTTGTAATTTTTAATATAGTTAAAAGTGAAATATCTTATATTTTCATTTTTAATTAATAAATTTGAAGAACTTTCACTTTTTGAATCATTATTATTTATTTCTATTTTTTTTTCTTCTTTTTTTTCATTTTCATTATCATTTGAATTTATTATTGAATATTCATTTCCACTTGTAAAACAATATCTATGATATAAATCTGGTAATTTTGAACTTGTTATAAATGATATGTGAGAATAGTTTTTTTGATCCATTATGTTTAATTTGTTTTTTGCATTTGAATTTATTGTTTCTAATTTTTTTTTGTCTTCTTCTTGTTCACCTGTTAAAAATACTTTTTCTTTTTCACAGGATAATGAATATAATTCATTATTTAAATCAAAGTCTTTTGGGTAAATTCTTTTCTTTTTAATTTGAGTATTTATATTATCTCCTATCATTTTTATTTTATAAATAAAAATTATTTATTTTAAAATAAATATTATTAATTATATATTTATATAAGGTTTCTTTAATGTTTAGTTTAATAATTTCTGTTATAAAAAAAATTAAATAGATTTAATAGAATTTATCTGATCAGACACTAAAATGAGTATCATTTTTAGTTAAAAGAAAAAAAGTTTATTTTCATTTCTTTCTTTTATTTAATAAAAATCTTTCATTAACTTTTTATAAAAATATTCTATAAATAATATATTATATAATTATTTTGACATCTTAAAAAAATGGAAGAAGATTATGAACAAATGAATACATCATTAAATGATAATAACAATCCATTTCAAAAGCATAAAAGAAAGAATTATTATGAAATAATAAAAAACAAAAATAAATATTGTAAATATTTTATAATATTTACTTCCCTTCTTTTTATGATTTTTCTTTCTATTTTTTTAGTGACAAAATCATCTCAATTAACAGTATTAAAAGAACAAAATAATAAATTAAAAAATGAATTAAATATTATTAATTCAAGAGAATATAATTTAAAAGAAGAATATTCAAAATTAAACAATGAAAAAGAATCATTAACAAGAAAGAATAATAATTTAAATTCAGAAATAGAAGAATTTGAAAAAAAAAACAAAAAATTAAATGAAGAAAATCAATTAAATTCTCAAAAAATAAATTCATTACAAAATGAACTTAAAGAAATAGAAAAAAGAATATTAGAAATAAATAAAAAAAATGAAGATTATCAAAATAATATAATTCAATTATCAAACGATAATAAAGAATATATATCCAAAATAGAAAATTTAAAGAAAAAAATATTATCAATAGAAAAGCAAATAGAGCAAACAGAAGAAGAAGAAAAAAAAGAAAATAAAATAAATTATAAAAACCTAAATTCAAATATAATAAAATCTCAAGAAAGATTAAATTCCTTAGTTAAATTATTAAATTTTGAAAATAAATATAATTTAAAATTATTATATCAAGCATCAAAAGATGGATATTCAAATAAAAAATTTCATGAAAAATGTGATAATATAAAAAATACAATAACATTAATAGAAGATAATAATAAAATAATAATAGGTGGATTTACGAGTGAAAGTTGGAATGGAAAAGGATTTAAATATGATTCAAAAGCATTTATATTTAATTTATCAAATATGAATAAATATACTATTTCTGATTATAATAAAGCTATTTATGCTGATCCTGATTATTTAACTATTTTTGGACAAGGTGATATTTATATGAGTGTTAATAGTGCTTCTTCTCATTTCCCTACTAGTTATGGAAAAGGAGCTTTTAATTTAGAGTTAACAGGCTCTGAAAAAATTGTTCCTGTTGAAATGGAAGTTTTTCAAATTTTAAATTATTAATGCTTTATTTTATTTAATTTTTTTAATTTTGGGTTTTTTTTATTTTTTTTAAAGGTTATTTAATTTTTGGTTATTGGGATTTATTAATTTTTTTTTATTTGGGTATTATTGCTTAGTAAATATTATTTTTAGAAGTAAATAAAAAAAATAATATATTATGTTTATAAAATTATAATAAATAAACTTATAAATTATATTTTATATAATTAATTAAATAAAATAGTTCATAATAAATAAAATTCCAAATAACCAAATAATTAATTTCAAAAAATCAAACAAAAACCTATATAAAGCTTTTTCAAATAAAAAAAATAAAAAAAATTAAACTATTACATATTTTGAGTAATTAAATTTTGATGAGAAGTCATCATAGCTTTAAATTCCTCATAACTAATTTGTCCATCTCCATTAGTATCAACTTCTTTCATAATATCATTAACTAATTTCATAGTTTCTTCGCTATTGTCGTTTAAACCTAAAACTTCTTTAATTTCATCAGGAGATAAATATCCAGAATGATCTTTATCGAAATAATCAAAAGCATATTTTAAATTTTTTTCAGTGACTAAATTTTCATAATTTATAGTAGCTCTTAAAAACTCTTCGATACTAATTTGACCTGATTTATCTTGATCAATAGTATTCATGATTTCATCAAATTCTTTATCATTTAAATTATCTGAGAAATATTTATTATATCCTTTTTTTAATTCTTCAGGTGATAATAAGCCTTCACCACTTTCATCTAATTCTTTAAATATATTTACTAAATCTTCTACCATTTTTGTATTTGACATTTGATGAACTATAAATGCAACTGATGCTTGATGTAATTTTTGTTTTGAAGAAAAAGTTTGTAAACAATTTTTTAGTGATAATTTCTTTATATTTGGATTTAATGTTGTATTTGATTTTATTGAATATTTTACTATCCAAGGATGTTTTAATGCTTCTAATGCTGTAATTCTATTTTTAGGATTTTTTTCTAATAATTTTATTATTAAATCTTTTGCTTCATTTGATATTTTTGTCCAATCATTTCCTTCTAAATTTAATTTACCTTTTAATATATTGTCAAATATTTCATTATTATTTTTCCCATCAAAAGGAGGATAACCAACTAATAATATATATAATATTATTCCACATGACCAAACATCACATTCAATTCCATAATTTCCTTTTAAAACTTCAGGAGCCATATAATATGGGCTTCCAACTTTTACTTTTAATCTTTTATTTTTTTTTAATTTAACTGCTGTTCCAAAATCAATTAATTTAATTTCTAAAGAATCATTCTTTTTATTTAATAACATCATATTTTCTGGTTTTAAATCTCTATGAACAATATTCATTTGATTTAAATAAGTTATACAACTTAATATTTGTTTCATTATAATTGAAGCTTTAGATTCATCATAATAATTCATTTCACATATTTTATCATATAATTCACCTCCAGAAACATATTCCATAACAAAATACCAATATTTTTCATTTGAAAAATATTCATATACTTTTAATATATTTGGATGATCTAATTGACGTAAAATATATATTTCATTTAAAAAATTTTTATTTTCTGAATTATTCACTTCTGTGTCTTTATTAATTAATTTCATTGCAAATATATTTCCTGTTACTTTTTGTTTTACTTTAAATACTTTTCCAAATGAACCTTGTCCTATTGTTTGTATTGGAGTATAATAATGAGATACATCTCCTTTGTTTTCATTCACTAACATTTTAGATAATATTAATATGTCTTCTTCTGTATTCTTTATTTTTATTGAACTTGATGATGAATCTAAGTCTGATCTATCGTTTGTTGATATTGAATTTTTATCACAGGAACATCCCATTTTTTTCTTTTTTATTTTTGTTTTTTTTTCTATTGAAAATAATTATTGTTTATTTACTTTTTTTTATATTAAAAAGTTTGTTTTTAAGGTTTATTCATTTTTTTTATTTAATAAATGTAATTTATGAGATTTCAATTCAATTAAATTAATTGTATTTTTGATTTTATTTGTAAGTTATTAAATTTAAAGTTTGTTTATATTAAATAATATTAAAAGAAATATTTTAATTTTCTATTATTTGAACCTTTTTTTCTTCTTCAATATTTTATTTTAATTTAAACTAAAATTAATTGATATAAAATTATGTTCACCGTTAATTTTTTCCTGAACAAAAAGGACAAATGTTATTAAATTTTAATTTTCATTTTATATACATTAAATGCCTTTGTTGTAATGTTTTTTATTAATTAAATAATATATTTTATTCATAAAAAATTTTCCACAAATTAAACAAGAAAACATTAAATCTTTCTTTTTAATACATCTTTTTTCTTAATTTTATTTAAAAAATTTTATTAAAATATATTTAATAAAAAAAATTTAAAATAAGAATTAAGATGTATTTACTAAAAAAATGAAAAACAAAAAAATAAATTATAATTAAATAATAATGAAGAGTGAAAACAATGAAAAAGTAAAACATATAGTATTAGATAAATTTTTAACAGCAAGATTAGAAGAAAGAAAGAAAATATCTTCAAGAATAAAAAAAGATTATAAAAATAAATATGAATATAATTTATTAATTCAAGATAAAATTGCAAGTAATACTTTAAAAGATGTTTCAAAATTAAGAGACATAAGAAAAGACATAAAATCATTAAGTATTAATTTAAATATTAATAAAGAATTAAAAGAAGAAAATGAAGATTTTTTAAAAGGTTTTAAAAGTATTAAAGATTATAAAAAAGAATTTGTTAAAAATTATGATGAAAATTATGAAGATTTTCAAAAGTTTGAAGATATTATTATTCAATATAAAAATAAAGGATATATTAAAATTCCTAAATTAAATATGGATAAAAACAATCTTTTTAAAGCTGAACCTATATTATTAAATAATTCCAAAGTAGAAGATATTATTCAAGCTTTAAATAAAAATCCAAAATCAGAAAAAAATATAATTTTTTTAAATAACACAAAAAAATATTTAAATTTAATAAAAAGAAATCGAAGGATGATTAATAATACAAATATTAATCATAATACTAATATTAATAATATAAATGATAATAATAATAATCAAGAAACTAATAATACAGATTATTATAATTCTTCTTCAATGAGAGATACAATAGATAATAATTTTACGAAAAATTTAAAAAATAATATTTTAACAGAAAGAATAAATTCAATGAGTCATTTAACATTAACAACATCAAATCATTCTCAAGAAAAAAATGATAATAAAAATAAATCAATAAAATATAAATTAAGACAAAAAGAAATTGATAGAGTTAATAGTAATTTATTTCAAAAGAATAAATTAAATAAAGAGAAAAAAAATAAAAATTTAATAAATTCATTATCTCCAATTAAAAAGAGTTTTAGAGATAGTATATTTTCAAATGAAATAAATTTTAAAAAAGAATCGAATAAAGAATTAATAAAAGAGATAAAAAAATTATTTGAATATTTAAATGAAATTGAATGTGAAAAAGAAAAGAATAAAAAATCAATAAAACAAATTTTTACTAAAATTCCTATTGTAGAAAGTAATAGAAGACAATCAGATATATTATTTAATAAAAAAAAAAACAAACAAATCCTTAAAACAAAACCAGAACATAAATTTAGTATAAATTTAAATAATAATAATTTTTCTCCTTTGAGTACAAAAAATAGTTCTAAAAATTATTTTAAATTTAATTTTTCTCCTTTACAAACTGAAAGTGTTTCTAATAAAAATAGTAGAAATAATTTAAACATTTTAAATAACCATAATTATAGGAAAAAATCATCTGTTGAAAGTATAAATAATGAAGAAACTGAATTAAAATCTCAATTTGATTTTTTTAAAAATAAGGAAGAATTTTTCAATTGTATTTATAATTTAGTTAATAATAAAAATTATAAAAAATTTATTTTTATGATGAAATTATTTTTAAGGAGATTTAAAAATTATTCTCAAAAAAAAATAAATCATATTTTAAATATTGACATTAACGATCCTTCCTTAATTTTAAATAATATTAAATCTTTAAATAATAAAATTTTTGAAAGAGATATTTCTGAAAAAATCAAAACTATTTATTTAAGAAATAATAAATTTGAAAATATTTTAGATAAATTTAATAGATTATCAAAAAATGAAAAATCTTTGTCTCATATGGATAAACATTTAGCAAAAACACTTTCATTATTATATGAATAAATAAATAGAATAAATCAGTAATAATAATTATATATATTGATTTATAAGATTTTTACTTTTTATTCAATGAAATTTTATGAGCTTAACAATAATAAAATATTCTAAAATTATGTAACTGAAAAAAAAAATTTTATTTTAAAGGAAAAAATACAATAAATTAAATGCTTTAAAATTTGCAATAATATAATTTCAAATAATATAAAAATAATTCTAATATAAATATATAATAAAGTAATTTTTTAAATGTATTTTGATAAGTTTTCATTAAATTTTATTTTATTTTGACATTATTTTATAACCTAAATTTTATATTTATTATTTATTAAAAAACATATAATATATAAATATGTCTTCCTCAGTTTCAGAAGAGAAAATAATAATAGAAATAAATGATATTATTTCAAAAAATTCTCGTCCAGAACCTTTAATTATTCAAACAGAAGCATTTAAAAAATCTATAGAAATATTATCTAAATTTGATTATTCTACATTTTTAACTGACATTAATAATAAATATTCTTATAAATTATGTGAATTTTGTAATAATAATTTTCCTATTATTGAAGGTAAAGATTATTCTTGTAAAACTTGTGACAAAATTTATTGCTTCAAACATAGGGATTTATTAAATCATCAATGTCAAAATTTGAATCCTTCATATCAAAAATATTTAATGGCTAAAAATTTAGTTAAGAATAGGATGAAATTAATTAAATATCAAGGACATTAAATATTAAATTTTATTGTTTTTATAAATAATATGAATGTTAAATATATAAGTCATTGAAATAAAAAAAGGAGAATTAGTATAATATATAAATTATATGATATGAATTTTATGATTATTTTAACATAAAAAAAAAGGTAAATCTTTTAAAAATTATTTTTTTTGGGATTAAATTATAAAAATGAAAAATTATCAAAAAAAAACTGTTTTAAATATATTTTAATAATATAATATCAATATTTCCATATAAGGTATAAAAAGTTTTCAAAAATTTAATTCTTTTTTATTATAAAAATTAAAATATTAAAAAAATAATTTGAATAATTAATCTTATGAAACCCTTATTTTATAATTATTATTCTTGATTTATTAAAATTTTAACATCATTTGTATTTATTATCTCTATATCTTATTTTTATTTCATTATATAAATATGTTAATGAATTTAATAAATCTAACGTAACTTTCCCTACTAATGTTGCTGTCAAACAATCTTTTTTTTTTGATTCTAATATTATTTCATCTACAATTCTCCCATCAATTAATTCTATTATTATATATATCATATTGTCTTTATCTAATAAATTATTATATTTTGATGATTATCTTTCTTTAATTTTGATATTTCTCTTTTATTAATTTCTAATTTTGTTCTACCAATTTAATAATAAGTATTTTATTAATATAATATACAATCAATCATTAATTATTAATTTATTATACCTTTATCAAAAAAATGGGATGTGCAACCACGAAAGAAATACTAGAATCTAAAATAATGATGTTAAAAATTGAAAAGGCAGAAATATCGAAAGAAAGAGAAGAAAAAATAAAAGCTTATGAAAAAATAACAGGAGAAAGAATATTTAGAAAGTCAATACCAAATTATTATATCAATGAGAAAAAAAAAGAAAAACCAAGTGAAGAAAATAAAAATAATTTAATGAAAAGAAATCATTCCTCAAAGAAATCTTCATTTCATAGTTCAAATACGAGAAAAACTACTAAAATAACATTCATTGAACCAGAGAATATAACAATTAATAAAAGAGTAAATACTAATAGAAAATATTCTTCTAAAAAAGCTCAAAGAATTAAAGAAGAAAATGATGATAATAATGTTAAAAGAAGGAAAAATTATAGAAGAATTAGATATTAATGGAAAATTACATTTATTTATAGTCTCATTTTTTGAGATGGATTACATTTTTAATTATTTGATTTATGCTTTTATTTATATTTTTATTTGATTTATATATAAGAAAAGCATAACATTTGAAATTTTTTATTTAGATTTTGTATTTGTGATATAAATATGTAAAACTTTAAAAAGAGTGTTTTGGCATAAATAATAGTATTATAAATAATAAGGTTTAAAAATATATATAAGAGAATAAAACAATAGTAATTATTTTTTTTATATTTATAAAAAAAAAAAGAAAAAAAAAGAAAATAAAATAAAATAAAACGAAATAAAATATTAATATTTAAAAAAAATAAAAAAATAACATAATTTAATCTCCAAAAAGAAGTTTTCTTTGAGTAAGATCAGCCATTTCTTTTTTTTTTTTTTTTTCATAAGGTGAATATTCAGTAGAAGAAAATAAACCAGTAATAATAGATCCAACATTTATAATACATTGTTTTTTAGAATGAGAAATAAATCTATCAATCATAATTCCCATATTATAAAATTTTTCTTGTTTATCAAATTTCCCAAATTTTAATTTAGTTCTTGGAATATTTAAAGGATGTCCTTCCCCATATTCAAAATTTAAAAGTACTTCAGTTTCATTAATTTGAAAGTGTTTAAAATAAATTGGATTTTCTTTTTTTTCTTTTTCTTTTTCATTATTTTCATTATCATTTTTTTTTAATCCAAAGAAAAAATTTAATATAAACATAATTTGATTTTTAGATATATTTATGCTTATTGGTCTAACACTAAATTCTAAATAATCTAAAACATACCATAAAGATTGAGTTTCTAATTTAATATAAGAATCTTTTTTTGTAAAAGTTATTATATTTATTTTATCTTCTAATTCTCCTGTTCTATCAATATATAAAGGACTTAATATTAATTCATTTCCTCCATTTTCTATATTTCTTATTCTTATATTTCTTACATTAATATGTGTTTCTGAACTTTTATCTTCATAAATTTGATGATTTCCATCAAAATTTAACATTAAAAATTGAACTAATGTTTTTCCGTCTGAACATAAATTTAATATTACTTCTCCTAAATTAAATATTATTTCACTTCTTAATTTTGATTTTAATTTTAATAACTTTGAATTACTTACTGATTTTATTTTATTTTCTAAATCTGTTTTTTTATAAGTTAATATTTCCTTTAAATTCATATCTTCATAACCTTTTTCTTCAGAAAAAGAAAATCCTCTATCAAAAATAACTAATTCTACAATATTTAAAAAATCAGTAAAATAAGAACTTTCAAAATCTCCTTTAATTTTATCAACCATAATTTCATCAACTGAATAAGAATTATAAATTTCATTTTCTATAGTTTCTAATTTTTGACTTAATTTAAACCTAATTTTTGGAGTTTCTATTATTTTACCGAAATTATCTTCATTTAAATAATATTTATTTTCTCTTCTATCACCCATCCAATAAATTCCTTCATTTCTATTTTTTGGAGCTGAATAAATATATAAGTAATTACATATTATTTCTATACTAAAATCTTTTAAATTATTATTTTCAAAAAGAAATTTAGATATTTCTAATGTTATTGGCTCTTTTGTTAATAATAATAATGTTGAATTTTTTACTTCATTTTGAACTACAACTTGTAAATTTTTTATTTCAAAAAGAAAATTAAATTGACCGTTTAATTTGTTTAATTCTTTTGTTTCGGTTATTTCTATTGAATCATCTAATTCTTCTATTTCTTCTGTTAAATTACTTTTAGTTTTTCCTGGTGATGAATCTTTATTTTTATCATTATTTTCATTTTTTTCCTTTTTTAATATTATTTTACCTATTATTAATAAAAGATCTTTCAAAATTATTGGTAATACATCTTTATTAAATTTATTCCAAGTTATTTTAGATGTATCAATTAATAATGCTAATATTGTAGTATTAGAATTAATTATTTTATATTGAAAAGTAAAATTTGAAATTTTCATAAAAGTATGTCTAATATCAAATTTTAAATCATTATAACCAAATTTTTCTTTTTTACTTATTATTGATTTTTGATGTGATATATTTTCACTTTGAGATTGTAATTCTTCATTTGATTTATTTTCAATTAATTCAATATAATTTCTAGAATTATTATTTATTAACTTATATATATTTGATCTTTCTAATTCCATAAAGTCATTAAAATTTTGTAAATTTTTTAAATTGAAAAATTTCTTGATTTGAATTTCTCTATCATTAATAAAAAAAGCATCATCAGAATAATTATCATCATCTAAATAAGAAACTGTTAAAAAATCAAAATTTGCTTTTAAATTTTTTTGTTGTTTTTTAAAATGTAATTTCATTGAAGCAGAATATAATCTAAATATATAACCAAAAAAACCATGTTCTTTAACAAAAGGATGAAATTTAAATGTTTTTTCATAATCTTCTTTAAATTCTAATAAATATATTAATTTAAAATCGAATAATGAAATCAATAATTTTTGATTAATTTCCATTTCTTCATTTTCTTCATTTTCTTTAAATAAATTTTCTTTTAAATTTTCTATTTTGTTTAAAGAAAGTTCAAAAACAGATTGTCTTTTTAATTGTTGTATTTTTGAAAAAGATGCTTGATTATTATTAATTCTTCTACTATAATGAGTTTTAATTTTTGTTTTTTCATTTTCATTTTTTTTAGTTAAATTTAATCTCAAAGATTCAGTTTTCGCCCAAAAAATTTCAAATATTTTATAAAAAGTATTAATATATTTAAAATTAATAAACAAAGTTAAAGACTTTGTTTCCATAACTAATTTATTTAATTGAGCATTATAAATTTCAGAAAATAAAAGAGAATAAGAAGTTTTATTCGAAATATCAGTAGGAACATTTACTCTAATAATATTTTTAATATTATCAAAATTTGCTTCTGCTAAAGGAAGAATTAATAAAGGAAATCCAGTTCTTTGAGAAGGATTAAATCCAAAAGTAAAATAATGTAAAGATAATTCTAATATATTTTTTTTAATTGTAAATAATTCCATATTTATATTTGTAGAAAGAGAAAAAATTGCTATTTTAATATCTAATTTATTATATACTTCTTTTGTTATTGGATCTACACTTGTTATATTTCCATTTAAATTACTTACTATTAAATTAAATGTTGAATTATATTTTTTCATTTTTGTATCTCTTAAAAAAAATGTATTAAATTGTCTTATTGGAAGATTTGTACAAACTTTAACTGATTTAAAAGTATAATTTAAAGTTTTATCAAAAACTAAAACATCATGAAAATCAAATTTTAAATTATCTATTTTTATTTCACATTTTGAATCTCTTGTTTCATCAGAATAAACTCTATAAAATAATAAAGAATATTCATCAAATAAAATACAATAAGTTTGACTTTTATAAGGATTAAAATTATATTTTTCATAAATTGAATCAGTAAATATAGTAAAATTTTTTAAAGATAAAATTTCATGTTTTTCTAATTCAACATTAATTTCACCGAAAATTAATTTACAAAGAGAATTTCTAATGATTTTTTCATAATAATAACCGAAATTAATTTCATTATTAAAATTATCAGTAACATTTTTAAAGCTTTCACAATCAATAGTAAATCCAGAAATTTTAACAGTTAATAAATCTTTTTTAATATTTTTTAAATATTGAATAACTTGATAATCAGATTTAGAAGCAGCATTTTTTAAATCAAATTTATTTGCTTGTAAAATAGCAGCAGTAGTAACAATACTATCATTAATATCAACTTGTATTTTTGAAAAGGTTAATTTACATTTTGAATTTCTAGTTTTTTCAGTTTTAAATTTACATATTTGAGTTTCATCATCTATAATAAATTGTTCTGTTAAATAATAATCTAACCAAACAGGAAAAAAAATATAAAATGTTGAAAATTGATGAATTGGTCTTGCTACTAAAGGTGTAAATGCATTTATTTTAATGTCTTCAAATATTAAATTTGTTAAATTTTCTTTTTCTCGAAATTCTATTATAAAATGTTCTAATTCACAAAAATCATAAAAATTATCTTTTATTGAACTACAATAATAACTTTTAAAATGAGGTATTAATAAATGATCTCCAACTAATATTTCGAAATTTTCTGTTTTACCATGAATAATATCTATTTTATTTAAATAATGTACTATTTCTAATTTTATCCATAATAATTTTATTTCTGTTTTTCTTTTTGGTATTTTAGATTTTTTTCCTTTTATTTTTTTCATTATTCCTTGTTCAAATATTGAACCAATTATTTCAGAAACAAATTTCATTATATAAAATAAATGAAAATCATGAGCAAAAGCTAAACTATTTCCAAAAATTAAATGAATTTTTTTTTCTTTTTTTATATCTGTTAAATGTATTTTAAAATCTTCTAATAAACAATGTCCAGTAAAAAAGTTATTAATTATTAAATTATCATTTTCATTATGTGAAAAAGATAAATTTATTGGACTGAAATTTAAGGAAATTTCCTTGTCTTTATTTTTTATTTTATTCATTGTTAATTTTAAACTTATATTTCTTGTAAAAATTTTAAAGTCTGGACTATATAAAATTGCATCAATGTTATTAAAGGAAAAATCTATATTTGTTGAATCAATTAAATCTTTTTCAAATTTACTTTTTGAATTAACTTGAGATTGTTTTAATGTTAATTCAATTAATTCAATTCCATCAACTATAGTAATAACGGTTTCTATAATTTTATCTAAATTTATTGTTCTTAAACAGACTTTAACATTTTCTAATTTTGATGAAATTATTGTTGAAATTTCTGCTGTTTGAGTTCTATTTTTATATATTATATTTTTTTTAATTGTTATTGAATAATTTGGTACTTTACACATTGGAATATAACTTTGATTTTTAAATTGAGAAATTCTTAATTCTGAAAAAATTACTTTTAATTCATAATTTAATAAATGTAAATTCATATTATTATAATTATTTCCTATGTAAAAATAGGAAATTCTATTAAATTCTAATCCATTTGACATTATTTCCATATGTTTAAATATAAAATTATCACTATTTATACTTACTTTTATATGAAGAAATTTAATATCTACTTTTTTTATTGTAGCATTTAATAATTTAATTATATATTGTTCTATTGTTTGAATAGAATTTTCATCTTCGATATTTCCTGTATTATGGAATTTAATATTTAATTTGTTTAGTTCATAATTTTTAAAAAATGAAATTAAATTTACTATAAATTGAAAAATATTGTTAAGTGATTTTGTACATATATCAGATATTAAATTTTGACTTTCTAAAGTTATACTTATTGTATTCCACAGAGATAAAGTTTTTGGATGAGAAGTAAATCCATTTGAAAATTTAATTTTAAATACTGAAACAGGTAAATAAATTATTCTATAATAATAATATTCATTTGTTATTTCATTATTATCTAAATTAAATATATTATTTTTCCTCCAGAGTGTTTTATCTTTATCATTACTTTTTCTTCTATATTCTGTCACTTCAAAATTATATATTCCTCCTAATAAATTTATTTCTGTTTTTTTATTTGGAGATTTTGCTACTCCAATTATTATTTTTCTTGCAGAAATACTATGATAAAAATTATTACTTTTGAATTTAACTATTAATTTTATTGATTGAATATATATATCAATAAAATTTAAAATCCTACTTAAAATATAATCATACCAATTTAATCTTTTTATATTTAATATTGTACTTAAATTTTCTATTTCTTCTCTTATTAATGTTTCTCCTATATTATTAGTATACATTTTTCCTTTTAAAATTTCATTTAATTTTTCTTTTATAAAAGGTAAATCATTTAAATTATTTTCTAAATCAAATTTAGGTAATTCTTCAATTTCAAATTGATTTAATTGAAGAGAAACAACAAAATTTGTAAAAACAATTCTTATTCTTAACCAAGTTAAAACAAATCTAATATTTTCAACATAAATAAACAAAGATAAATATTCATTTCCAATATTAATTTCAACATCACTTACAGAATATAAACTTGTAACTTTAAATGAAATATTAAGGAAGAATCTTAATATAATTAAAAGGAAAATTAATAACCAAAAAGGAAGAGAAAATATTATAAATAATCCTGCTAGAATAAATATTAAATGCATATTTTTGAATTAAAATAATATAAAAAAGAAATATTAAAAAAAAAAATTAATTTGATTAAATAAAGACTAAGTTTTTATAATAATTTATGAATTAAAATATAATTCAAAATAAAAGAAAATAAAAAGAATGAAATTCACTTTTATTATAAAATCCATCAACAGCATTTTTAAGAAGTTATTTTCTAAATAAAAAATTTTAAATATAATAAAATTATATTAAACTTTTAATCCCATAAGCAATAAAAATAAATAAAAAATTAAAAAAATAAAAAAAAACATTCATAAAGAAAAATGGTCCTCTACCTAATAGGGTTAGGATTATGTGATGAGAAGAACATAACCTTACGTGGATTAGAATATATAAAATCTTCAGATTATATATATATGGAATACTACACTTCAATTCTTTCAGTAGACAAATCAAAATTAGAATCCTTATATGAAAAGCCAATAATATTAGCAGATCGTGAGATGATAGAATCTAATTTTGATAGTGAAATACTTTCAAAAGCAAAAGAACACAAAGTCTCCCTCCTTGTAGTAGGAGACCCCTTCAGTGCTACAACTCACATGGATTTATACCTTCGTTGTGTAAGTGAGGGTGTTCATGTAGAGACAGTACACAACGCTAGTATCCTTAACGCTGTTGGCATCACAGGACTTTCTCTTTATCGATTTGGTGAAACAGTCTCTATTCCTTTCTTTACTGAAAAATGGAGACCTTATTCTTTTTATGAGAAAATATGCTTTAATTATATTCATAATTTTCATACTTTAGTTCTTTTAGATATTAAAGTTAAAGAAATTTCAGAAGAGAATTTAATAAAAGGAAAAAAAATTTATGAAAAACCTAAATTTATGAGTGTCAATGAAGGACTTAATGAATTAATTGAAGCAAGTGAAAAATGTGAAAAAGAAGAATATAGAGGTGTCATTGGTTTGGAGTCTTTATGCTTTGGTTTAGCCAGGATTGGAAGTGAAACACAAGTTATTAAATGTGGAAAAATTAAAGATGTCTTACATATGGATTTTGGAATGCCACTTCATTCTATTGTAATTTGTGGGAAAACACTTTTCAGTATTGAAAAAGAAGTTTTTCAATTTTATTTGAATTTATCTAAGTAACGATTTTTATTTTTTTTCATGTTTTTATAAATATATAAATTATTGGGAAGAAAAAAATCATTTTTTATTATTTTAATTGTATAATATTTTAATATCTTTTTTCTTCATTAATATTAATTCAGGATTATATTTTTCTCCTTTATGCATTTCTGGACAAGCATATAATAGTATTCCAAAATATTTAATATTAGTATTGCTTCTTTTCATTTAAATTTTTTTTTTTATTATTTCAACTTTGATATTTCCTCTCTTCTTCTTTTTTTACATTTAGTTTCTTAAAA
>JAEEGL014391240.1_pt1 | contig 21423 bp, 11 predicted proteins | sample 9134231 | NCBI WGS metagenome assembly JAEEGL01 (sample SAMN16246548, study PRJNA631951) | gut metagenome | biome: gut microbiome; feature: rumen; material: fiber-attached | host: Bos | place: Iran: Karaj | collected 2018-10
CCTGCCATACCCGGACCTTCTCCTCTAAGCTTATCTTCGCCTGAGACAGCACAATGGGAGGTTCATCTGTCGTAAGCCATGACTGCAGCTCCACCGGCCGCACAGCATTATTATCATTGATAATCTGTGCTACACGTCCGATGATCTTCTGTATATCCGGCGCCTTAAGCCCCATCTGGGAGGAGCCGTTTATAAAGACCATATAATATAAAGCATATGGTCTGGGCGGTTTATGCAGCTCCGCCCGTCCCCGTTCCATCAGCTTCGGAGTCGTAACCTGTATATCCTCGACAATGTCATACAGGTACAGGCCAACGATATAGTCGACGTCCTGGGACAGCGGAGACGATATCTCTATATTATTTGGCGAGGGTATGGGCTCGGGACACATCTTTTCCCTCAGTACCCTCACGATATATGCACTTACATCTGAAATAATAGGATAATCAGCCATTAGTATCTATCCGTTTCTGTCTGTACTCTGAGTCCTGAGCAGGATCACTTACCGGGCGTTGTCCTGATCGGTTCCGGTAAGAGTCTTGAGCATCTCATCTGCCGCCGTATCCATGGGCTCCGTAAGGCAGAGCGCATAGTTGGTTCCGTAGAGATATTCCGAAGTTACATTAAAATAGTTCTTTGCATCATCTTCGGAAATATACGGATCCGCGGACTTCACGATGATATTCTTCAGGGTTTCCTCATCACTGCCGGTCCGCTTTGCCTTATCAGAGCCCACCTGCAGGATGATCGCCGCCGCACCCCGGGTCATCGTAGCGGTCTTTCTGGTATCATCATATACATACCTGTATTTCGTGCAGCTTCCGATGGTCTTAAGATTTATATAGCGCGGAGTTTTATCCTTGTACTGTACGTAAAGGTAGCCGCTCCGGCGTGCCCTTAAGATATCGGCAAGCCTTGGCGTGATGGCAGCCGCTGCCTGATTACCGCTCTTCGCAAGCCTTGATACCGCTGCCGTTGCCACTGCCAGTCCGTCATCCGGCGCATCCTGGAGGGAGTCGCCCAGAGCATTCTTTAAGGCTGCTACGATAGCCGCTTCATCCGGTCCGCTTTTCTTTGCTGTACTGCCGGCAGCTGCCGCTCCTGCTGCCGCCGCCTTTTTCTTCATGTCATCAAGAGCGCTGTTTATGGCCTTCATCATATCATCGGAAACCCCGGGGCCTTCCGCTTTCTCGATCTTGTCCTTTATCTTCTGAATATCTCCTTTAAGATCAGCCATTCTGGCGGCGATGACCGCCTGAATATCTTCTGCGCTCACACCGGCTGCAAGAGCTGCTGCCACGCTGCTTGCCGCAAGGGCCGCTGCCGCATCCGCAGAGGCTGCCGCCGCATCCGCCGAGGCCGCTGCCGCATCGGCTGCCGCACCTGCTCCTGCTGCCCCGCCTGCTTCTGCTGCCCCGCCTGCCTGGCCACTTCCCGCATCAGCGCCGGCCGTGCCCGCATTCGTTCCCGCTGTGGTGCCCGTCAGCTCTGCCAGAGCTTCCTTATCCTGTGCAATGCCGGCCGCTTTTTGCAGAGAATCGTCTATATCCTTCATTATATCATCGCTCAGGTTATCCTTTTGGGCCCGGTCCTTAAGGGTTCCGATGGCATTCAGAAGATCCGAAGCTGAGGTATCCGGATCCCCGGCAACCTGCATCGCAAGGTTGGCTGCGTCTATGCATTCCATTGTAGCCGCGTCGTCCTCCGCCTGCTCCTTAAGGGAATTCAGCGTATTTACAGCCGCTCCTCCCACGCTGTCCGAAGTGGAACCGTCCCCGCTTGCCATGGTATTGACTCCTGCCGTAACCGCATCGTCAATGTTATTCATCATCGCCTGAGAGGTTCCCGCGTTCCGGGCTCTGTCCTTTATCTTGTCGAGGGCATCCACCGCCCCCATTCCGGCGAGGGCGTCCAGGGCACTGGAAATATCCGCATCCGGGTCGTTGGCAAGCTCTGCCAGGGTATCGCTTAAGATAGAATCCGCCAGGCTGTCTCCTGCCGTCTGTCCGGTTTTTGCCTCCTCATCCGCAATGTCCTGATCCACCGCCGCGATCTGCTCATCATAAGCCTTTGCCGATGCCAGATCATTATCATCAAGGGCAGCGTCACGTTTCCTCTGCAGCTCCTCCTTTTTATCATTGAGCTCATCCAGCTTCGATTTCAGGCTTTCATCGGAATCCTTGACCTTCTGTGCCAGATCCTTCAGCCATTTTATATGACTGTCGATGGAGCCTGTGGCCCTTGAGGAGAACGCATCCCCGGGAACCGAGCCGTACAGCCCTTCGGTCCACTGAATGGCTCCCTGAATATAAGTATAGACGGTCTTGGCGGTATCCCTCTGCTTATAGGCATCGATCAGAAACTCAAGCTCCGATCGGCAGGCTTCCACCCTTCCAAACTGGGTATCGAGTACGTTGTCGGCTGACGAGGCACCCGTTCCCATGGACATGGCATTCGTATATTCCTCGCTTACCCCCGAGCTTACCGCCTGTGAAAATTTCGCTTCGCCCATGTTTAAAAGGGAAGAATCCAAAAGCCCTTTTTCGCTTTCCTGATTCTTTATCAGGTTCTGCTCGATATTCCTGATATCACGAAGGTAAGTGATCGGTCCTCCCGCTCCGGAGGAATCGGCTTCTTCTATTACCTGCTTTGAATACTCGTACTCGGCATGCCCAAGGATAGTATCACTGTCAGAAAGTGCCTGCGCCTTATAATTCATATAGCTGGTCTGGCAGCTCTGTGTACTGTCCGAGATGGAATCAATGAGCCCCTGACTCACTGCGTAAGCGGGTCTGGGCACGCCATCGTCGGTTGCGCCCCCATCCGGGGTCTCCTTATATTTTTTATTATAATCATCGTAATTCTGCTGCAGAGGGCTCCACCAGTCCGTATCGTCCTTGTACTTCTGCTGTGACTTGGTCCTTCCGCTGAAATCATGCTTGACTGCGTCCCTCAGCTCTCTGATATATTCGGGATCCTGTCCGTAATCCGAGGCTTTATTGTTATCCTGCCCGCTGGTGGAATCCTGGAAATTTCCGAATACCGTATAATTCTGACCGTTCGCCAGCTGGTTCAAGGCTCCCAGACAATTCAGTTCACCGCCGGAAAGCTTATCCATCACGATAGCCCGTCTCTGCGCGTCAACCTTGGCCATGAGCGAATAGATGATATCCGCCTCCTCCTTTTTATCCGAGGACTTAAGGCTCTGGTAGGCTGCAAAGAGCCTTGCCAGATCGGCATCACACTTATCCGTCTCGGAATCCTTAAGATTAAGGCCGAAAAAGGTTTTAAGGATCTGATAATTGTATACATCGCCTCTGAGAGTCCCGGCCTTTACGGAATTCTTCTGTTTGAGATAATCCTCCTCGGAGATGTCATCCACGTCAGCGGACCCCGCATACTGGACCCAGAGGCTCTGGAGCTCGGGAAGCTTCTTCAGATCGTAGGGATTGGGGACATCAAAGGGGTTAACGGTTTTTCCCGTCAACGCGTCCGTCATGGTCCCGGAGGAGTCAACTGCAAACTGTACATAAAGCTCTCCTATCTCATCGTCCGACACTGCCGTTCCCGTATCCATGATATCCATAAGCCCTTCGGCATTGGTGATATCAAACCATTTACCGCCCGCAAGCTCCGACTTGTAGTAGATGGAAGTCTGGTTAGCCTCGCTCCCGCTGCTCTGCGCCTGTGCATAAAGCTCGTCCGTCACCGCATTTATATGGATCAGGTAGGTTCCCACAAAAAGCGTGGAATCCTCTACCGTATGCGTCGAAGCATACTCCTTGTACTTTACGGCCGACTTCTCGCTGAAGATAGCAAGGGCGTCCCGAAGGAAGAAGGCGGCAGTAGCGACTATCACAAGAATTACCGCGACAAACTGTAGTATTCTCTTTTTCATCCCTGTTTTCTTATTCTTCATCTTTTATTATCTTTTTGCTGTCCGTATTAAAATGCGCCTTATATTTCAAGCCCTGACTCTGATCATAGAGCTCTATCTTAACCTTGGACAGATCCAGGGAAACGATCCCCAGATATGTAAACTGCTTGTCAACCGTAACGGGCTTGCCGTCTCCCAAAGGAGTACCATCCTCTGCCAGAAGCCTGAAGGAGCCTATCTTTTCTGACTCAAGGGGCTTTAAGCTTATGGAGACAAGGCCGGTCACATCGCTTACGGTGGTATCATAGGTGCCTATCTCTCCGGTTTCATCCTTGCGGATATTCATGGCAGTCGTTACGTTTAAGGGTCCGGATTCATCTCCGGGATTGATGGTACAGTCATCAACAAAGTCAGAGCCGTTATAGAGCCTGATAAAGACCTTATCCACCTTATCCTTTTCCAGGGTAAGGGCCCGCAGGGACTTATCCACCGCGGTCCGCTGTCCTATCATGGTATTGTCGCACCACAGCTCATAATCCGTAATCTCTACCGGAAAATCCTCCGGGAAATAGAGGGTCAGTTCAAACATCTGCCGCTGGATTATGGATTTTAAGAAGTACTTTGCCTCCTTGCCTTCCTTTTCAACATAGCTCTCACCCACAACAGCGGTATGAAGATCCGCGTCGGTCCCGGAAAGGAGGGAGCTGACCCCTCCGCAGGTAAGCCTGTCAAAGGAGTAAAGGGTGGTGGTATAGAGCTTCATGGCATCTAACATCCCGTTCTGAAGCTCCTCATAATCATCCTGCTGATCCTGATACTCCTCCATGGTCATCAGTCCCATGCGGTTTTTAACGGCATACTCCTTAAGGTCGTTCTCCATCTTCTTTACGTCCTTCTGAGCCTGCTCATAGGCCGCGCGGACGGAAATGTACTGGTTAAAGGTATCCTCCACCGACTGATCCAGTTCCTTCTGGGCAGCCTTCTGGTCCTTTACCGCTCCCATGTAATCCAGTACGTTCTGAAAGAGTACATAGGGATCGTCCTGGATATAGCGGATCCCGTCCAGCTCTCCCTTCAGCCACTCACGCTTTATCCATACAAGCGGTACCCACCACACCCAGATGATTGGAATGCGGCCGCCCCAGTAGCTGTCTATCTTATCAAGGAATTTCTTATAATCCTGTTTAAATCCTTTTGTACTTACCTCCTGGCCGTTTAAAGCCTGATTGACATATCCGGAGATGATATTCGTATCTCCCCCGTATTTCTCCATTATCAGACCGTAATTGGTAGAGAGCTGGAGCCTTGCCGTGGTTGCCTGGGCGCAGGCCTCATAGTAGCTCTGATCCCTGTCCTCTGTATAGGTGATCAGGGCGGGCAGAGAAGAACGGTCGATCACCGCCTCGACATAGGGTTTTTCAAAGGTATAGCCGGTGGTGACATCGAAGCCGATCATATCCGACAGCTTTTTCAGGTCGGCCGCCAGCGTCCGCTTCTCTCCTGCCAGGGTATTATTAAGGCTGTCCACCTTTTTCTGCAGACGATCCACATCACTCTGATTTGCCTCTCCCATCTTAAGCCTGGCCTGATTATGTGCCACACCCTCCTGAAGAGATTCGAGCTGATGTTCATGGAAGTTGATCTTGTCCTGTGTCATGACCAGATCCACGTAGAGGTTATTGACCTTGAGATTGATATCGAACACGGTATCCTGAAGCTTGTGCTCGGCAACATCAACGTCTGAGGCAAGCTGCAGCGGCTTAAACTGAAACTCTGATGCCTGGCTGAAATCCGGCTTCTGCGGAAACTTGAAGTTTAAAAGCGGTGTCCAGCGAAAGCTTGCGAGATTCTTCTGTTTTGCCTTCAATGACTTAAGGGCGCTTTCCCTTGCCGCCTTTTTCGACTCCACGGCATTCTGCGCCGATTCGTAGGCACCGCTTTTCTGGATCGCAAGGGATCTTGCGGTATTCAAAGTCATCGTCTTTCCTTCCGCATACACCGGATAAGCGTATCCGAAGGTAAATAAGGGCAGTATCATGGCAGGGATCAGTATCCATGCCGCTATCCGGTAAAGCTTACTCATTGTTCCCCATTGCTTTTGATATTTCATAAAAATAGAATTTTCCTCCCTTGTTACGGCATACAAAGGTATAGGCCAGATCACCCCGCAGGAATGTATACAGATATACCGAATAGCCCGTATCGTAGCTGTTGACTATGATATCGTCCGTAAATTCCGCGTTTACATCCATTCCGACCTTTCCCTTGAATGTCCTGGCCTCATCGTTCAGTATATTGATGGAAACGGCCTCCGGAAAGGTCACATTCGAATTTCCCTCATAAACCGGTTCTCCCAGCATGCTCTTAAGCTGCGCCGCATCGGAAGCCTCATCCTCGCCGATACGGAATACATCGGTGAGTACACAGACCGACTCCACCTTTACCGTATCATCGGCGGCACTGCCGTCGCTCTGAGCGTAATACAACGCATCGATATCCGTAAGGGCCATTGCGATACTGCCATCCTCCGACGCGTTCTCATACATAACCTGCTTTCCCGAATACATGCCTCTGATGTCCTCGGGGCTTTTTCCTATGAGCTCGCTGAAGATGATCTGGTCGGAGGAAAAGTTTCCGTCATAGATCACATCGCCCCCCAGATCGAACAGCTGGCCTCTTCCGTCCTTTTTTCCGGCAACGAAGCCTCCCTCATAGGCTCTGGTCCCGTCCTCCCGAAACAGAGTGCCGCTTCCCTCAAAAAGATTGCGATGGAAGGTTCCGTTGTACTGGAGGGCGCCGCTGTCATAATATTCCGTTCCGGCGCCTTCAAACATGTTTTTTTCAAACTCACCGTCGTAGAGAGTGACCGCCTTGGGCGAATAAAGAGTGCCGTGACCCGTCACATAGCCCTTTGATACCTCTCCTTCATAGGCAAGGAAGCCGGATTTTCCAAGGATCCTTACTTTTCCCTCGGCAAGCCTTAAAAGAACCGAGGAATACTTGTAGGTGCGAAGCCCGTTATGCTCCGTAAGCTTTGCAAACAGCGAGGTGGCCGATGAGATATACCAGACGCTCAGAACCCCGATTATGATGATGATCGCATAGGCCAGGCGCTTGCTGATCATCCAGCCGAATATGGTATAATAATCATCCTTGTCCTTCGGCTTGATATTGAGGACCTTCAGGAAGAAATCCCTGACACCGCTTGTGATCTTTGTCCGGATAAAGTTCCAGCTGGTCCAGAGCCTGATCTTCGTAACGATCGGGGCAAACCTGGATTTTATTGTAGATATAAGTACACTGAAGAGATTCTGACCCATGATCCCGTCTTACCCTTTAATGAGTGCTGCTGTTTAAAGCCTTACCGGCTTTGACAATATCTTATGAGTACTTCATTTCCATGCGGAGCCTTCCGGTCGCGATGGAATCCGTCTCGCCGTTTAAATAACGCTCGCTCTCGAAAAGATACCATTTAACAAGGAGATCCTCCGGAAATTCCTTATAAAGCTCTGAGAACTGATTCCTGGCTTTATAATAATCGCCTTTGTGGAAGGCACTTATCGACTTTTCAAACTTGTCCCTCTGCACTATCTTATTCTGTCTGTCCCTGGCAGAGCAGGCATCCAGTACCTCAAACAGCTCGACCTTGATCCCGGCGATCACGGCAAACCCGATATAGCGGATCTCTCCCGGGTCCTCCCTGTAAAGGATCCTGTCAGTGATGACTAACGGAACCTTAAGGGTCTCAAACCAGAACGCGCAGTCCTTCATCTCCTTATTATACTGTGTTGTAAGGAAGGAAAGACTCTGGGCGCCTACTCCCACGACTCCGTAGGTAAAGGGATCATGATGGAGGAAGGCCGAAACAAAGACGGAATCAACGTCAAAGGCGTTGCGGTGAAGAAAACGGTTCGTCTTGTCTATTATTGTGGTCTTCTCGTCAAGGAACAGGTACTCAAGCTCCGTTAATGACCCGTCGTAGGAAACCAGGATACCGTCCTTGTCATCCGTATACTCCGCCATATAGGCAACGATGTTGACAAGGCTCTTGATCCTCTTCTCCTCGCTCTCCTGATCTTCTATGGAGAACATTAAGAGCGAACCCTCCTTCATCACCATATCACCGTTCTTGACGTCAAAGATCGAATCCTTGTCCATTATCGTTTCGATATTCTTCGGCGCGAAGCGGTAATATGCCTCAAAGATCCTGTACTTCTCATGGTTGGTCTCGTCCATCTTTTTTGCGAGCTCGGAAAGGGACGCCCACATGGCACGGACATCCTTTGCCGGATATTCGGGTACCCTGAGCTTGGTCCGTCCCAGCGCCACGTTCTCTATGGCATTGACGAACTGTCTCAGATCCAGAGACTGCAGATACATGATCAGCGAGATCACCAGGGAGCCTATAACAAACAGTCCCAATATGATAGGGATAAGCATCCGGTATGAGGCAAGGAAGGTGACCACGAACAGGCCGTTATAGCAGATCCCCACAAGTGCAATGGGCTTCTCTGTGGTATGTGCCCTCACCCCTACGGCATTCATCTGTATTATGCCGGAGTTGATGGGCTCCGTAGCCGAATGCTCTGTTCCCGCAAGGCTCTCTCTCAATGAGATCATTTTCCCGCTGTAGACATAGGAGGCATACTGTCTGTTATATCCGCTGTAGGATGCAAGGATCTTTCCGTCCTCCAGATCGAGAAGGAACAGATCGAGAAAGACCCTCTCATTCTCTCCAAGGGCTCCAAACCGGGCAAACTCGTTTTTGAGATCCCCGTAATCGGTGCTGTAGTAATAATCGTCATCAAAAGCAAACTGATCCAGATTGCCCATACTGTCCAGTTCTCCGCTCAGGGACATCTCCGCGTATTCCAGGTATTCGGATTTCCTGTCTGTCAAGTACTGCCAGCGGAGTATGAGAAGGAAAACGATCAGGATAAAGAGGTAGGAGGCCTCGGTTGTCACAAAGATATAGGCCATCCTGTTCTTATCGATCAGCATCATATATGCGAGGATAAGAACAAAACACCAGATCAGAAGCCCGCTCACCCAAACGATCAGGTAGTCCTGGTAGAACAGAAGCTTCTGCCAGAAGTTAAACCTGAGCTGCTTCATGGCATTGGCCACACGTGAATCGGGAACGAAGGGGGCCTGAGGCTCACTGACATCCGTCAGTACATAAACAGTTCCGTCTTTATACTGGGCATCCACGAAAAAAGCGCTTTCCGGACTGGTCCTTGAAAAAGCGAGGGGCGCGGAGTCGGGCAATTTTTTCTTACCCCTTTCGGCTTCCATATCAAACGCATCCTTTGTCGTAAGGATGGTGTCCTCCTCCGCCATGGCAAAGATATCAACGGATCCGGCCTGACGGTTAATGGCCGTAACATAAAGATTCTCTCCGTCCGCGGATACATGTCTGGCGTCCGCCTCATCTTTGAGGATGAATTTATCCGTACACCCGATAAGGTTAAGCTCGGGATCATATTTTGCTATCCGATACTGTGTAACGATCTGATCCTCAGCGGGGTCCAGACTGTACCAGAGTGCATACACCGCCTCATCCATGGCATATACCGACACGATGTGCTCACACTTCACGGAAGTGCTCTTTAATATCCGAAGGACGATCCCGGCATCATTCAGCCTGTAAAGGTATCCGAACTCTCCGAAGTTTTCACAGAAATAGATACCCCCTGAGGAGGATACCGCGGGATTGTCGATCGTATAGTCCGGCTGATGCGGATTTAAGTCGATCGCCTTTGACAGGATAATGATCGAGCCAAGGACGCTCAGGATCAACAGGCATATTAGAACGCGCTTACGCATTTTCATTGTTTCAGTGACTCCGTTCCGATCTTCTGAAAACTGTTATAGAATAACCTGAGGAAGGGTATGTCCCCTACGACCAGGTTGGTAACAAGCATCACCAGAGCAACTATTCCGGCGATCAGGGCTATCCAGAACAGGATTCCGAACAGCCGGTCTGCATTCCTGTGAAAGAAAGCCTTGATCCTCTGTATCAGGTTTCCCTTTTTTACAGGCGCCGCAGCTATGCGCAGATCCCGGTACAGCTCCGTAAACGTACTGTAGCTTTTATTGGCGGCCTTTCTTGAGAGCAGCTCGTAGACTACGCTTTTTTCCTTTTCCTTGCTTGATAAAAGCTCAAGCAGGATATCGGCGCATCTCGTAGCACAATCCCGTTCGTTCCTTTTCGCATCCAGGGTCTCCAGATCCATCCTGTAGCTGAAATATATACTGTCATCCCTTGCGATATTGATCAGTTTCTGATCCAGTATCTGAAAAAGGATGGGATATCTCAGCCCCGAAGACAGACAGGCAAGGATAAGATTAAAGCAGATCTCCTCACACTGGGAAAGAGGATACGCTTCACCTGCATAGAAGCTGTCCAACAGCCTTTCGGGACGATAGGGAAAAACAAGAATGAAATCAGTCCCGTCCGAAAAGCCCTGAATGAGCGATCCTCCGGAAAAATCCGCGGCAGTATCCGACCGTTCAAAGTCGTTTCTGGCATCCTCCCTTTCGATCTCAAGGAATTCATGCACGGTCTCGTGCTCATGTATCACTATAAGGGTATAGAGACTCCCGTCCGAAGAATCCTTCCGTCTGGCCGCATAGCATTCATTAACCTTCCCGCGAAACAGAGTGCCTGCGATCGCATATTCTGACATGCCGACATGCATCATCCGGCTCCTCCGGCAGTAACTGTACCTTCATCCGGACCCTCCGAAGCCTCCTGCAGCATCTTCTTCTTAACGATGGCATAGGCATAGGTGCAGATCACCGGCATATCGGTGCAGTAGATCCTTATCTCATATACACCGTCCTTGGCGGGAGCAGTATAGATGCCGTCAGAACTGATCTCCCCGCTTCCCGGATTAGGCAGCTCGTAGGTCACGCTGCATTTTTTCATATTGTTGAACCGTACGCTGAAGAAATGACTCTCCTTGGGCCCAAGAATAACAGTCGGTGTATTTACGGAAATACTCTTGTCGTAATAATCCTCGGTCAGCTCGATCTCCTCTCCCGACGGGAAGCGGACGGCAACCCAGCGGAAGGAGAGCACAAGGTAGTCCACAGGCTTTAAAAGCCTGGCGGCGACAACGAAGGTTCCCTTCTCTTCCAATACCTTTACAGCCGTTTCCACATCAGCCAGCACATCGCTCCAGCTGCTGAAGAGCTCGGGATTTCCGTAGATCGTGCTCTGCTGGTTCGTACCAAGCCTCGGATCCCCGGAAAGGGAATGATAGCCTACCTCGACATAAACGTAACCGGGGCCGAGCCCGTGAGCTATCTCGCCGCTGTAGCGTATATCTCCCTCCCTGGCGTTTCTTCCGAGAGGGATCTCCAGGGTTCCGGCAGCCACATGAGGGAAGTCGGATTTTCTGGGCTCAGCGGAGATCTTCGTTTCTACCTCTGCAACCGATTGCCTGAGCTTGACATCCTTCACAAAATATGACAGGTATTTTGCCCGTGTCAGCTCCTGTGCAGGAGCAAGAACAAAGTCCCTGACCCCCGCCTTTTCAATACTGTCAATGATATATGACCCTGCCTGACGCACCAGATGGATCCTGGCAAGGCTTACACCCCTGTCAGTCTCCGTCATATTTCTGGCCTCAAGGCTCATGTGGCCGATCTCCTGGCTTACAAGGGCAAGAGGCACATCCTCGGACAGTCTGATCCGCATGGCAAAGTGCGATGCGACTCCTATTGCCTGTTCATTTTCAAAAGCGTTAAGAGAACCGCTTCTGAGGATCAGATCCGTTTTATCCTCAGGAGTATCCATAACGGAGACCCAGTATTCCCTGCGGATGGTCTCGCCCTCGGACAGCTCAAGATCATCGATCCCGATCTCCATGTCATGCTCACCGTCAGGCGTCTCAAACACGGGCATCTCAAGAATAGCCCTGCAGGAAAGGGAAACGGGTTCCGAACTGAGCTTTGTAAACTCCATCATGATCCGAAGGTTCTTTCCCTTTGAAGCCGCCCTGGGCATGCTCAGGACCCCGACATAGTTTGTGCTCTTAAACAGCGTTTCCTTAAGAAGGAACTCATCATCAGTCCAACCGGCGTTATCCTCTCCTTCATCCTCAAGGATCAGCTCATAATCCTCGGCAATGCGGTTATATTCGTACTCGCTCTCCCCGTCCTTATGATTTACACTGTATACACTGTGTACAGGTTTTTCATGATATTTAAGCTTAAGAAGAGCCGACTCCGTCTTAAGCTGGTCAAAGCCTCCGAGCGAAGAAAGCTTCTTGACAACCGATTTATCGACGATGACCTCCCGCCCCATTGAGTCAATGGCGGCTCCGCTCTCTATTATGATAGAGAGGTCATCCAACCAGGTCACATCCAGCCCGCAGATGATACCGTTTCCGTAAAGAAGACTGTTTAAAAACCTGCCCTTGTTGATATGGTAGCTCTGCTCTGCCTCAAGATCAATGCTCGTCAGCATCTTTCCGGGGTAATACCTGTTTTTCTCAAATGGATATAGTTGACTGCTGCTCATAGGATCCTCTTCCCTGCTTCTGAATACTGTACCGGCCCGGAAAAAGCATCTGAATGCATGTTTCTCTTTGCGCGGTACGAACACTATGCTATGTTACCAGACCAATGGACACAAAACGGATACAATCCAGCACGCTGAATTGTATCCCCTTCTTCTATGGCTCCGGCATACTCAAACCACGGGCACTTATCCCCCTCATGCCCTGACTCCGGTCTACCCCTTATTATTATTCTTCGGGATCTTGATCGTTACCTCCGTCCCCTCCCCAAGGGTGGAATTAATGATCAGCACGGCACCGATCTGTCTTCTCAGTCGTTCTCTGACATTTCGTATTCCGATGTGCTTACGATCCTCTTCATTTTCTCCTTTAGTATCAAAACCTCTGCCGTTATCAGAGATCGTTATGAAGATACTCTCCGTGTTCTCTCTCGTTGAGATCACAAGAATCCCTTCTCTCCCCGTAGGTACGATGCCATGGCGCACGGCATTCTCCACCAGGGGCTGTACCGTGAGAGCCGGCAGCGAAAAATCCGTTACGGGCGTCACGATACTGTAATTCAGTTCCTCCGGAAACCTGAGCTTTTCCAATGCCAGATAGGCCCGGACGTGATCCATCTCCTGCTCAAACGGGATCGGTTCCTCGGAATCCATAAAGCTCATATTTGCCCGAAGATAGTCCGACAGATCCGATATTGCCTGCCTCCCGGCCTTTAAGTCCTTGCCGCAGAGGATATAGATGGAATTCAGCGCATTGTACAGAAAATGCGACTTTATCTGGGAAAGGGCGATCCTTGTCTGAAGCTCCTGTATGGTGTCCTGGTGTTTTCCGAGCTCGCTCTCCCTCTGTCTGGCCAGACGTTTATGATGTCTGCGGACAAGGAGGTTTGAGACGATCAGAACGACGAATAAAACCGCGGAAACGCCAAAGGATAAAAGCATTGGACTTATCTTCATTACAGATAATCCCCCATCAGCATGCCCAGAGTAAACTCACTCCAGGCGTACTGTGTCATGTATTCACCCTTAAACAGGCTGTTTACGCCTTCTATCTCCCTGTTTTCCATGTACTCATAATAATCACACTTTATCCGGTCCGTTGCGATGCCCATCGCTCCCCGTTCTCTTATGATGCAGTCGCCGTACCCGCATTCCTCAAGAGTACTTAACAGATCCGACCGCACATTTTTAAGGTAGGAGGTATGATCGTTGTCTGCCGAATCGTCCTCCCACAGAACGGAGATTATCTCCCGGTTCGTGCTGAGTGCTCCTCTCCGGTCCACCAGCCAGGCCATCAGCTCCTTGGTCTTCTGATATCTGAACTTTAAGGGCCTTCCGTCAAGAAAAACCTCAAAGGAGCCAAAGGTCCGTATGTAAAGCCTTCCCCTGCGCTCGGGAACCGGATTTCTGAGATGCTCAAGCTCGGAACGGATCTTATCGGCCGTAACCGGCTTCAGCACATAACCGCTGGCCCGCAAAGACATCGCTTCCAGGGCATACTCATCGTAGCCCGTCGTAAAGATGATATTTATATCAGGATATCCGTCAGCCAGCTCCCTGGCAAGGGTCACACCGTTCTTCCCCGGCATCTCAATGTCCAGAAAGGCCACATCCGCCCCGTTATTCTCCGAACACCACTCAAGCGCCTCCTCGGGCCTTCTGAACCCTCTGACCTCCGAATCGGGAGAGGCCAGGGCTATCTCGGTCATAAGCCCCTCCAGGGCCAGCTTCTCATCGTCAACAGCGATAATCCTCATGCCCTGCTTCTCCGGGATTTTCTCTCACTCGGTGCCACCAGGATCACTATGCACATTACAATGCTCAGTCCCGAGATTATCACAAGCCACAGCTTGTTGTCACTCTTCTGAGTCATGCTGTCGGCACGGATGTATTTATTCTCGCTTTCACTTCCCGTCTCCGAATTAAGCACGACCTTTTTGCCGGTCAGGGCATCACCCCGTATTATCACAGTATAATCCGAAGCATGAGTAAATTCAAACTCAGCATACCCGTTATTGTCAACGGAGCTGGAATTCATGTAATCCAGCGCCTTTTCACCTTCATTATAATAGTAAAGGTTGGCGTACATTCCCTTATTTGCTTCACCTACGTTCAGCCTCATCAGGGCCGTAAACCCGAAGATGCCGTCATGAGACAGTGTCAGATTGATGTGCGGATACACATCGGCGATGGCGTTGATGGTCTGGGCCGGGATATTTTTCGTATCCAGCCGTACCCTGAAGTCCACATCCTCCTCGGGAAGCTCCGTGTAGGACAGTCCGTTAAGTATCCAGGTCACGGTATCATCCATTATGAACCAGCAGGTCACATCCCGCTCGGAGAAAGCATTTAACATGGCTACCGGAACAACCGTGCTCCCGTTCATATCTATCCTTATCTCGGCAGGTGAGCTGCACTGTATCGTTTCCTTCTCTATCCTGTCCCATCCGCTGGTAAGCTTTCTTCCGATGGGAATCCCGTCCGAAGCATCCACGATATAGGGAACCCTGTCCCTGACCTTCTCATCCGCCGGCAAAGCGGCGTCTGTCCCTGTCGCTGCCGCCCCCGTGCGGGCACCTATGTTGCTGGGGCCGGGAGTCAGAGGATTGGCTGAGGATGAGCTTCCCGAGGCTGCCTGTCCCGAGCTTCCCGAACTTCCCGAGCTTCCCGAGCCGGAGCTTGCGGAAGAGGCTGCATTGGCCGCTTCCTTCGTGGTAAGCTTGCCTGACTTCACATCGCTTATATTACCCGCCTTATCCTCTATCACCGCGTAAACGATATAGTCGGTCTTTGCCGTAAGGCCGTCAACGGAAAAGCTGCCTTCCTCCTCCTTCTTGCCGGAATCCACCACATCCTTGGGTTTGGGCGTTGCATCATCCTTTTTCTTTACGAGGATATAATAATACTTTATCCCGCTCTCGGCGTCCGTACCCTTTACGGTGATCTCGGCCGTGGTCTCCTTGGGATTAGGGCTTACGCTGTCCACCTTCGGTTTGATCTCATCCTCCCAGATGCCGCAGGAGGAGAGATAGGTCGGTTCCGTAGATTCGTTCTTCGGAATGAGCTTTGCGTAGATATAGTTGAGCTGGTCCTTCTTAAGGGCAGGCTTTGAAGCATTGTTGTAGATCGACCAGTACTGGACCGTTTCCGCTTTTTCGCTGGTGGCCGATTTCTGAAGCTCCATTTCCAGCGCCTTCATTGAGCTGTAGAAGGTATCACATATATAATATTCGATATGATCGATCCCGGGGCCCTTTTTATCCGCCGTGATCTTTATCTCCTTCTGCTCCTTCGTGTAATCGTCTATCTTATCTTTTCCCTGCACCGAGGTATATACATGCTCCATGACCTCTATGCTGGCCGAATTAGATCCGGAAGCGGAGCTTGAGGAAACCTCGCTCACATTTCCCGCCTTATCCTTTACGACAGCGTAGAAGGTATAGGAATCCTTATTGGGAAGAGTCAGGGTAAAGTCTCCCGAAGACCCGTTTGCGGCCACCTTGCCCGAGCCTGTTTCGGCCTTCATGATCTCCTCGGCCGTGGGAGCCTTCTGGCTTGAAGGCAGCCCCAGAACATAGTATGTACTTATTCCGCAGCCTTCCTTATCCCCCGCCATATCCTTTGCTTCAATGGTGATCTCGGCCTTCTTTTTGGTTACGCTTGCAGAAACCTTTGAGATCTGCGGGGCCGTTTCATCCTCCCAGATACCTCTGGAGGAAATATGGCTGTCATCACTGTACTGGACATAGATATAATTTATCTGGTTGGGCCTGAGCTGAGGCCTGTTATCATCCGAATATTTTGACCAGTCAGTTCTTTCGCTCAGGGTCGAATCGGAAGTAATGAATTCGTCCTTAAGTATCAGATACTGGACATTCTCAGCACTCTTCGGAAGGATCTTTATCTCCCTGGCTTTATTGAGATAGGCATCCACTGCCTGCTGCTGCTGAAGAACAGAGTAGCTGTAATCCCCTACGGAGATCATCTTCGTGCCCGGATCTGACGGATCCTTGCTCTTAACGGTAATGGGAGGATTTAAAACAAAGTCAGATACAGCACCCGTCGGGGAAATGACCCCGCCCTTTACCGTGGCCTTCAGGGTATAATCCCCTTTTCCTGCCGTAAATCCCCCGTCTGCATCCAGGGCAACCTTACTGTCGTTCTGCCAAAGCTCCAGCTCCACCTTCTGCTGTGTCGCATTGGCAGGAGACACGGTAAAGGTCGAGCCGAAGGCCACATTTCCCTTTACGGTGTACTTTTCGCCCTGTATCACCTGCAGATCCGCTTTGGGAAGCGAACTGACTATATCGGTCACCGAAACCTTCGAAGAGGAAGAGGCTGCCGCATCATGAGAAACAGCCACGGTAAATACCGAAAGGTGATCGGCAGATACCGATACGGTCTCTTCCGAGGCATCCACCTGAGCTCCCACGTTTGAAGCGCTGTCAAGGCCTTCATCAAAGTGGTAGACCGAGATTCCTGTGCCCTCGCCTGCCTGTTCGAACAGTCCCGAAGCCTGGAAGGTCACCCTGGCCTCACCAAACTCCGTATCCGGCTGCAGCTCATTACCGTCTGCATCCACCACCGTGATATCGAAGGATACCATCGAAAGCGTCTGTGCCGGCTGAGCGTCGGCAGGCTGTAAGGCATCCCCATCACCGCCCGGGTAGGGCTCTGTCAATGTATCGGTACCGCCCGTTGTCATACCCATGTCTGACCGGATGACCTGCTCTATCCTCTCCTGATCGGCCGAATCGCTTATCCGTCTCACAGTCAGGACCGCATCCTCCGGAAAGACTCCTGCGGGCGCCTCCATCGTTACGCGCACGCCGTCGGAGATCACGAACTGCTTAAACTCCATTTCGGGCTCTTCTTCGTTTTCGGCCGCTTCACCGGCTTGCCCTTCTTTATTATCCTCTTTCTTTGCGGAAGTGATCGTTACCCGGATAGTCGGAAGCTCGGCCTCCGAGGTCAGTCCGAAAGCAGAGATATCGGGAACATAGTAAAATACATCCCCCTCTACGGCTGCCTGGAAAACGCTTCCGTAAGGGCTTCTTTCCTGATCAAGCTCCCACCTTACTCCCTGAAGGATCCTGTGCTCGCCTTCGACAAACTCATCCCCGTATCCGGTATCTGAGGTCTCCGGTTGTGTATCCCCCTCGTTTTCCGCCGCATACACCTTAAGCGCAAACAGAGAACCCAGATCCTTTAAGATCGTCTTCGCCGATCCGCTGATCTCTCCCGGAGTGCCTTCCTGTGTCCCGGTATTTCCCTGCTGTGTATCCTCAGGTGCCGTAACCGTTGTATCATCCTGTGAAACGGGACCGGGATTTTCCGATCCCCCGCCGTTTTCCGCTCCTGTTCCGTTTTCCGCTCCTGCGCCGTTTTCCTCTGCCGGCTGAGGAGCTGCGGGCTCACCGCCCTCCTGGGGCGGTTCTTGCGGTGCGGGATCCTGTGCCCCGGTTTCACCGGTTTCACCGTTACCGTCTGCAGGGGCAGCGGTCGGCACCGCATTTTCTCCGTTCTCTCCGGGCTCTCCCGTGGGCGTTTGTGTAGGGATTACGTTTTCTCCCTCCTGCCCGGGCTCACCTGTGGGAACCTCCGTCGGGAAAACATATTCTCCCTCCTGTCCGGGCTCCTCTGTGGGCGCAGGGGTCACAACCGCGTATTCCCCGTCTTCCCGGGGCTCTTCTTCAGGCACCGGCGAAGGAGGCAGCGTCGGGATCATTTCCTCATTTATTTCTTCATTTTCCGAGTAGATGATCACATCCAGCTCATCCGGGAAGCGGATATCCGCTTCGCTGCTTTTCAGAGGCAGCTCCTGCCAGGCGATCTCCTCCGGAAGAGCGGCAAAAGCCACCACGACCCTTCCGTTCTCCGAGGAATCCGCATTTACCGCGCTCCCGATGCCAAAGCTTGTGCTCAGCACCGCCACCGCCAGAGTCCCCGCAAAAAGTCTCTTTCTGAGCTTACTGAAGCCATTCCATTTATCTCGCATCATATCCTGTCTTCTCCTGTTCGTGATGAAAATGAATAATATAGATCATATCATACCAATGGGCACAAAAGAGACCCACATTTTGATATCCCCTGCAAATTTCCCAAGACCGCTTAAGACCGTCCCGTCCGGCCTATTCGTTACCCCCGTTTTCACCCTCATCATTTCCGAAGTCAGAGTCGTTCCCCCTGCCGTCTCCCTCCGGCGTTTTCTGCGAACCGCTGTCTAAAAGCTCATCAAGGCGCATCCTCGCTCCTTCCTCGATAAGCTTTGTATCTATGGCGCTCTGCAAAAGCTCCTGATCCGTCTCAAGAGCCTTTTTGGCCTGCTTAACGGCCCTGACCGCCTCCTCGTTATCCGAGTGTATGCGAAGGAATTCATCCGCCGCCTTCAGTGCCTCATCGCAGCGGTCCTTCATCTTCTGCGCCACTGCCAGATTGATATCATCCCTCCCGGGCTTAAGCCCAAGCTTCTGCAGGCCGCCGTTATAGCTGTCAAACTTCTTATTAAAATTAAGGTATTCCTCGGATTTCTCCGCTTTGGCTCCCTTAAGTCCCCTTTCAGCCTTCTCAATGCGCTCGAAGCCGTCGGAATTGCAGCCGTATGCCTGGCGATAAGCCATCCCGGTCTGTTCGGTCAGATCCCGGTCCAGCCGCTTTTTCAGATTGCTCCTGACCTGATCGCCCCTTTCCTTGAGCTTTCGGGAGTTTTCCGCCTCCCTGGAGCCTACCTCCGTAAGATCCACGTACAGATTCTTATATTGAACCTCCGCCCCGCTCCCGTTCAGATTCGGACGCGCCATGGTGATCACGTGATTGCCTCTGGCGGCGATGAGAGCGATATAGTTACGGATCATTTCCTCATCCTGAGCAGGCTTTCCCGTGGTCTTGTACCAATACTGCTCCTTCAGATAATTCCGCAGGCTCATGCCGTCCACATAGAGGCAGTCCATAACTCCGTTTATGCCCATGCTCTTGTAAAAACCGCTTCCGCCGTCCTCAAAGCTCCCGGCCCAGTCCGTAAGCTGGCGGTAGAAATGGCGGGCAGCCTCCTTGGCCTTTACCGTAAATGACCCGTTCTGCATCGCATCGCCGGAAAAAGCCTTAAGATCCGAGCGGGCCTTGATCACATCCTGCTTCTCCTGCGACCTGACCTGGGTCGTCTCTTCGGCCTCCCTTGCGCTCTTTTTCATCTCCACCTTTTTTTCGGGGGCGATATCCACAGCATTCTGCGTGTGGATACGGGTCTGCATAAGAGGCCCGTTATTGATAAACTGCTGTGTTCTGGGATTATAGGCGTAACCGGGCTGCATAAAGGAATCACGATCACCCGTATCCTGCTCTCCCGTCTGAAAAACGGACCTTTCCGTATTTATGCCGCCCGTTTTATTCAGCTCTTCCTTCTTTCTGTTGAGTTCTCCTATTGTTAGCTCTCCGCTGCCCATATTCTAACCCTTCCTGAGTATCTCTTCTGATCCGGGCCTGATCTTTTTGCGCTCCCGGACTGCCTGGGATCTGTCCCGTTGCTGCCGGCCGATGATCCCGCCGTCTGTTCACATTTTTATAAACTCCCGCCCAGCGCTTCCAGCTCATCGACCACGCAGACACAGTTCTCCGAAACATGATCGAGCAGGTAATTAAGCTTGTCCCGCGGTATGGCGATGCGTCCGTCCGTAAAGGCCCTTCTGTCATCCGTACAGGTCAGAAGGTTTTTCTCAAACCCGTAGACGCCCCTTTGAGTACTGTTCTTCTTTCCCTTTTCTCCCAGTCCTTCTCTTCCTATAAAGCCCACCGTCGACATCATCATATACCAGTTGCCGTCAGTATCCTTTTCATGCAGGGCAACCCAGGCTGCCGTTTTTGCCTGTACCGCCACCATGAATATCTGATCTGTACTCCGGGCGATCGGAAGAGCCGCCAGAAAACCGGGAGAGACCTCGGTATTATCTCCCCGACCGGTCAGTTTTTGCAGCCCCTGCATCCCCGGCGCCACGCTTTTTCCTGTCCCCAGGGGAGGTTCTCCGGAATCGATGCCTCCGGTGTATATGGTAAGGGACTGATCCAGTCCCGTATCCTGAAGGATCTTTAAAAGGACGTCATTTACACCGTACAGCTCGATCTTACCATGCTTCAGGCTCTCGATCTTCTGTCCCATGATAAGCCCCCTTAATCCGGCGCTGGAGAAATATGGCGCTTCCGACAGATCCAGCTTGACATAGCTGCTTTTGCTGCAGGCATCGGTTATTCTCTCCGTAAACTCCTCCGCAAAGTTAGCGTCTATTCTTCCCTGTATTTTTAAAACCAGGCTGTCCTCACCCGGTATTTCCTGAATGACCAATGCCGATCCTCCTCTCTTTCGGGATCATCCTTCTTTATCATTCCCGAAAAACTTAAAGCCGATCATCGTAATATCATCATATGCCACCGGTTGCGCGGAAAACTCATCTATCCCCGTCCTGACGGAGGAAAGAAGGCTCTTCATATCCGCGTCCTTACTTCCGTTGAGGAGTGAAAGCATCCGTTCCTCCCCGAAAAGCTCATCCTGCGTGTTCACCGCCTCAGGCACTCCGTCTGTATAGACAAAAATACTGTCTCCGGGACAGAGCAGGAAGGAGTGCGCTGAATACCTGACCCCCGGCAATACTCCGACTATCGGGTCATGACGGTAGCGGACCGGTTCATATTCTCCTCCGGCCCTCTTTAATACCGGATCCGTATGCCCGGCATTGGCCGAGACCCCGTTTCCGGTCCTTATATTGATCACTGCCATCCAGACAGTAACAAACAGATTATATTTATTTATATCACACAGCTGCCTGTTGACGTCACCCAGTATTTCGGAAAAGGCGCCTCCCTGCAGAGCCCTTGTCTTAAGCAGAGCCTTGGCCGTCATCATGAACAGCGCCCCGGGCATGCCCTTTCCGGAGACGTCCCCTATTAACAGCATCAGGTTATTCTCATTCAGGAAGATGAAGTCGTATATAGCTCTTTCGACTTTCTTTGCCGGATCCATCATGGCATA
>JAEEGL010056424.1_pt1 | contig 21421 bp, 17 predicted proteins | sample 9134231 | NCBI WGS metagenome assembly JAEEGL01 (sample SAMN16246548, study PRJNA631951) | gut metagenome | biome: gut microbiome; feature: rumen; material: fiber-attached | host: Bos | place: Iran: Karaj | collected 2018-10
TACCATGACAGAGTATATAGCTCTTTTGCGCTGCAAAAAAGCTGCCAACCTCCTGAAGAAGACGAATCTTCCAATCCAGGAGATCAGCAGCTACGTCGGTTACTCCGACAATAATTACTTCGTTAAAGTATTTAAAAAGAATTATGATATGACGCCTACCGAATTCAGAAAAGCCACCTGATCCGTGGATTATTCGTTTGCATTACCTTTAAAAATTACTATTCCCTTTTTCTTGAACTTCTTAACAGGTTCAGCGGAAGGAGCAACAGCTTTCTCAGCAGGCTTTACTTCGCTTGAAGTAACTGCCTTCTTGGGAGCAGCAGGCTTTTTAGGTGCAGCAGGCTTTTTGGAAACGCCTGTTGCCTCTGCAACCTGAGCTACAACTGAAGTTCTCTTAGTTGCTGTCTTCTTCTCTGTAGTCTCTGTCTTGGGTGCCGGGCGTGTAGCTGCCTTGGCTGCTGCCTCTGCTGCAATCTTGGCAGGATCTCCAAGCTTCATTGTAAGAGCAATTCTCTTTTTATCAAGTTCAACGTCAAGGACCTGAACATCTACAATATCACCGACACTTACTGCCTCAAGCGGATGCTTGATGAACTTATCTGTGATATGTGAGATATGAACAAGGCCATCCTGATGAACACCTATATCTACAAAACATCCAAAGTCAATTACATTTCTGACTGTACCCTTCAGGATCATTCCAGGCTTAAGGTCCTTCATATCAAGTACATCACTTCTAAGAATTGGTGCAGGCATATTCTCACGAGGATCTCTTGAAGGCTTTTCAAGCTCGCTCAGGATATCTGTAAGAGTGATCTCTCCAATTCCAAGCTCCTCTGCAAGCTTTTTCTTCTCAGGCTCTGTAACCTTTTTAGACAAACTTCCTACTGCTGAAGCTCCTCCCTGATCATTCGCCTTCTGCTCATTCTTCTTATTAGTTCTAACTTCATCATCACCTGTAGCCACAAGATTGCTGCCTGCAAGGGCTGCTGCAAGAGCTGCTCCCATTGCTGTGCTGGTATTTCTGATAACAACCTGCTTGGGCTTCTTGGGTGGACGAGGCTTCTCCTCCTTGGCTGCTACAGGCTTCTCAAGAGCTGCCTTGGCTGCATTCTTCTGAGCTGCGCGAACATCATCAAAAGTAATACCAAGCTTATCCATGAGTTTGAGTGTAGCTTCATAGGATTCAGGGTGAACACTGGTTGCATCAAGTGGATTCTCTCCATCAGCTATTCTGAGGAATCCTGCGCACTGCTCATAAGCCTTAGGTCCAAGCTTAGGTACGTTCAGAAGTTCTGCTCTACTCTTAAACTTACCATTTTCCTCTCTGTAATCTACGATATTCTTGGCAATAACCTTGCTGATACCGGATATATACTGAAGAAGAGGAGCTGATGCTGTATTTAAGTCAACACCAACCTTGTTAACGCAGTCCTCTACTACACCTTCCAGTGTCTCGCCAAGCTTCTTCTGGTTCATGTCATGCTGGTACTGACCAACACCGATTGATTTAGGATCGATCTTAACGAGCTCTGCAAGAGGGTCCTGAAGTCTTCTTGCGATTGAAGCGGCACTTCTCTGTCCTACATCAAACTGAGGGAACTCTTCTGTAGCAAGCTTACTTGCTGAGTAAACAGAAGCTCCAGCCTCATTAACAATAACGTATTGTACAGGCTTATCAAGTTCCTTGATAAGTTCAACAATAACCTGCTCAGATTCACGGGATGCTGTACCGTTACCAACTGAGATAAGATCAACATCATATTTATCAATAAGTTTCTTGAGTTCTGCCTTGGATTCCTCAACCTTGTTCTGAGGTGCTGTAGGATAAATAACCTTAGTATCAAGAACCTTACCTGTTGCATCAACTATAGCAAGCTTACAGCCTGTCCTGAATGCAGGGTCCCATCCAAGTACTGTCTTGCCTGCGATAGGAGGAGCCATGAGAAGCTGTGTGAGGTTCTTGCCAAATACTGAAATAGCACCATCCTCAGCCTTCTCTGTAAGCTCATTCCTGATATCACGCTCAATAGCAGGTGCAATAAGTCTCTCATAAGCATCCTGATTGATCTCCTCGATTACCGGAGTTGTGATAGGGTTGTCATTTTTGAGCATCTTCTTGTTAAGGTACTGCAAAATCTGCTCTTCCGGAGCTTCAATCTTAACAACAAGGAATTTCTCAGCCTCTCCTCTGTTAAGAGCAAGTACTCTGTGACCAAGAACCTTTTTGATAGGCTCTTCGTAACCATAATACATCTCATATACACTCTGAGCCTTCTCATCCTTGGCCTTACTGGTGAGAATTCCCTGCTCCATAGTAGCTTCTCTGATATATGTTCTGAAATCAGCGTTATCGGAAACATCCTCAGCAATGATATCCATAGCACCCTGAAGAGCTTCTGCCGCATCATTTACACCTTTTTCGGCATCTACATATGCTGCTGCCTCCTCTGCAAGAGGTTTGGTAGTCTCCTGTGCCAAAAGGATCTCAGCAAGGCCTTCAAGTCCCTTCTCCCTTGCAATGCTGGCTCTTGTCTTCCTCTTAGGTCTGTACGGAAGATAAAGATCTTCGATAGCAACCATCGTCTCAGCGGCAACGATCTTGGCTCTGAGTTCGTCTGTCATCTTGCCCTGTTCCTCAATTGACGCAAGAACCTGTTCTCTTCTCTCCTCAAGGCTGCGAAGATACTTAAGCCTCTCATCAAGATTTCGAAGCTGCTCATCATTAAGTGAACCGGTAACTTCCTTACGGTATCTGGAAATGAAAGGAATAGTGTTTCCTTCATCGATCAGCTTGACAGCTGCCTCAACCTGCCACTTCTCAACTTTTAGTTCTTCTTTGATCTTTAATACAATATCCATTTTTTCCTCGCTAATAACTATAAGTCATATTCTGCTGTTCCTAGAAAAAAAGACTAATTTTTCAATTAATTTTTCATGAACAGCGCACACTCCTTATTATACCAAGCCTTTTGCTACGTTTTCAAGACTTGGCAGAAGCCCAGAATCATTGTAAAAGCCGCTCTTTTATTGTAAAATCTATAGTAAGAACCTATGTTTGAGAGGAAAAGTTTTGATGGGAGACGAGGATAACCAGTACTTTTACAATAACTACAATTACAACAAAGCTCACAATGAACTTGATAAACACGTTAATTTAGCGACCCTCAGCCTAGTGCTTGGGCTGATTTCCATTCCCTTTTGTTTCTTCATGTACACAGGAATCATCCTTGGCGGTATAGCTGTTGTGATGGCAATCCTGTCCAAAGGAACTGCGGAAAGATTTCTTCCGCAGGCCAAAAAGGGAATAATATATGGCACAATTGGTGTAGTTCTGGGATACGGAGTGCTTATTTCCAGCATTCATAATATCATGACTGATCCTTCGTATCGCCAGCAGCTCAACCAGTTTTCTGAGCAGTATTATGGCGAAAGCGTAGATGATATGCTTAAGGAACTCGGAGTACAGCTGGAATCCCAGTAATCCGACTTCTCTTTTGCCATAGAAAGAGGTGCCCATGAGTATGATAGGTGCAATAGGAAGTGGATACGGTGCATACGCAGGCCTTGGTGTTACAAACCGCACACCTGCAGCAGAATCCAAGCCTATACTTAATCCAAATGAATCTACCAATAAGGCTCCAGGTAAGCTTTCATCTCCGGCAGAATGTGAAACCTGCAAGAACCGCAAATATCAGGACGGTTCAGATGAGATGGTTTCTTTTAAATCGGCGCAGCACATCAGTCCTCAGTCAGCAGCTTCCAGAGTTCGCGGACATGAGGCTGAGCATGTCAGTAACGCTTACAAGGATGCAGCCATGAATAACGGCAAGGTATTACAGGCATCTGTTTCTATCAAGACAGCAGTGTGTCCCGAGTGCGGACGCGTTTATGTCAGCGGTGGGGAGACCGCAACCAAGATCAAATACAGTAACGAAGATAACCCATACCAGAAATCCCGCAAGGCTATGGACCAGCAGGGACTTTTGGGCGCCAATATAGATCTGGCAGGATAAGGAGGTTGTCGGGGGAGTATAAATGTCAACAATATCAACAGCACAGCTTAAAGCTATCGCCAAAGAAAGAGCTCTGGACAGATACGGAACTCTTATTTTTGCGAACATTCTTATTTTCATTATTCAGGTTTTAATCTCGGGTATTACCACAGTTGCATCTTCCGGTAATATCCTCATTTTTATCATCAATCAGTTCATCAACCTCATAGTGAGCATTCTTCTGGGTATCCTTGCATCAGGCAAGGCTTATCTTTATATGAATCTGGTTTATTCACAGACAATTTCTGCATCTGATATTTTCTTTGGTCTCAAGCAGCAGCCGCAGAAAGCTGTAGTTATTCAGTCAGTCTTTGTAATAGCCAATTATCTAGTGACTCTTCCATCTTCACTGATCCTTTTTTACGCTGATCAGACATCATCAATTGACCTCTATCTGACCAACATTATTATTCTGATAGTTGGCATAGTGATCAACATATTTATTTCTTTGATGTATTCACAGGCATTCTTTTTGCTCCATGATTTTCCTGACAGGTCTGCCCTTGAGCTCCTTAAGACAAGCCGTAGATTAATGCAGGGCAGAAAAGGAAAGCTTTTCCTCTTGCAGCTAAGTTTCGTCCCACTATATATCTTTGGAATAATCACGCTGTTTGTTCCTCTTTTGTGGATCAGCGTCTACAGATATGCCAGTGTAGCTGTCTTTTATCAGAATCTGATCTCAGAAGCAGCAAATGTCAGCAGCAGTAAGGAGGAACAAAATGGACTTAATTGATGCGATACGTGCTATCGATAAGCCACACGAGGACGACGTTTTAAACAGACTTTATACACCCTGGGGTGAGAAACTCGACAGGAATAATGTACTCAAAGAGTATCCACGCCCTCAATTTCAGCGAAACAGCTACTATAATCTTAACGGCGAGTGGGAATATGCTATAGTTCCTCAGGAGTCAGGCGAGTCAATGCCCGCTCAGATGGATGGCAATATTCTTGTACCTTTTTCACCGGAAGCAATCCTCTCAGGAGTTGAGAGGCGTCTTGAACCCTATCAGTATTTGTGGTACAAAAAGTCCCTTCCGTCCCTGACCAGGAAAAAAGCTGATTCCAGATTTTTACTTCACTTTGGAGCTGTTGACCAGTTCGCTGAAGTTTTCATCAACTCTGTTTCAATCGGTAATCACAAAGGTGGCTATCTCCCATTTACCCTTGATATAACAGAATACCTTAATTATAGCGATGACAAGCTCAGTACTCTTGATAATATTCTTGCTGTCAAAGTTTCTGATACAAGCGATTCTTCATATCACAGCAGAGGCAAGCAGACTCTTAAACGCGGCGGTATGTATTACTCTGCGCAGAGCGGAATCTGGCAGACTGTATGGATTGAAGAAGTTCCTGACACATACATAAGAGAACTACGTATCAGACCAGAAGATGACCTCAGAACCGTGTCGATTGAAGTATCTACCAATAAGCCCAGCCAGGTTACAGTCAGGATTCCAGGAAAAGAGCTGGTGAAATCACCTTCTTCATCTGATTCCTATGACACTACATTCACAGGTGATTTTTCTTTTTCCTCAGATACCTATCCCAGCATAGGCGAAGACCACTCGGCGATAAGCCCAAGCTATTATCACTTTGTTTTTAAACTGGATAATCCACATTTGTGGAGTCCTGAGGATCCATACCTTTATCCTCTCCAGATCAGCACTGCCGAGGATCACGTGGATTCCTATTTTGCTATGCGCTATTATTCCATAGAAAAAGACTCACTTGGTATCAGCAGATTCTGTCTGAACCACACTCCATATTTCCTTATGGGTGTATTAGATCAAGGCTATTGGCCAGATGGACTTTATACTGCCCCATCAGATGAAGCGCTTATCTTTGATATCAAAGAGATGAAACGTCTTCATTTCAATATGATGAGAAAGCACATCAAGATAGAAGCAGCCAGATGGTATTATCACTGTGACAGACTCGGCATGATAGTATGGCAGGACATGGTAAGTGGTGGCTCATCTTATGCCAAGCCTGTTGTATCATATCTGCCAACTCTTTTCCCGGGTATGTTTGGTCGTATGCCGGATGGACCGTCTACCTACAAGGCATTTTCCAGAAGCTCTGCGGAAGGCCGTAAAGAGTGGCTCAAGGAAATGCAGAATACTATAAGACACCTCTACAATGTGCCGAGTATTGCCACCTGGGTACTGTTCAACGAGGGCTGGGGGCAGTTCAATGCAGCCAGCGCAACTATAATGGCTAGGGAACTTGATGATACCAGACCAATTGATCAGGCCAGCGGATGGTTTGATGAAGGAAGTGGCAACTACAGAAGTGTTCATAACTACTTCAGGCCGCTTGCTGTTGAGCATGACAAGAACGGCAGAGCCTTTGTCATTTCCGAATATGGTGGATTTACACTGCACATAGATGGACACAGCAGCGTAGACAGAGTGTACGGATATAAAAAATACGACACCTTAGATCAACTGGGTGTCGCATATTATAACCTTATAAACGGCTCTATCAAGCCTCTTATTACCGAAGGTCTTGCCGGCGCTGTATACACGCAGGTAAGTGACGTAGAAGAAGAAGTTAATGGTCTTATGACCTACGACAGGCGTATTACCAAGATCAACCCTGACCTTGATCCAAGCCTTTCTCAGAACATCAACAATGCTCTTAATAAGCTTTAATAAACTTCTACCTGACCATTGAATATTCTCTGAAGCTTATTTCTAACTGTAATAAATGCAGGGATCAGAAACGCATCTGCCAATATCCATGCCACCGGGCTGGCGAGGCAGATCGCGGTAAATCCCAGATGTGGCACCAGTAACACCGCCACAAGCGATCTTCCAATCATCTCCATGACACCGGCAAGTACTGCAAACATAGAATATCCCATACCCTGAATAAGGAATCTTACAATATTAACTAGCGCAAGCGGTATATAGAACAGGCTGTTATATATCAGGAAAAGATGCGCATTATCAAGGCAGGCTACTTCGCTGGCATCAAGGAATATCATGGCAAAATTCCTTCCAAAGAAAGCAAGAATAACAAATGCCAGTATAGAATAAATACTGCCAATCTTAACCGCCGCTCTAAGTCCCATTGTCAGATGATCAAGCTTCTTGGCACCTACATTCTGTCCGCCATAGGTGGCCATAGTTGAACCAAGAGCATCAAAAGGAATACAGAAGAACATGCTGACCTTACTTGCTGTAGTGACAGCAGTAACCGCATCCTCTCCAAGCCCATTTATAGCTGTCTGTAAAATAACACTTCCTATTGCTGTAATTGAATACTGAAGTCCCATAGGCACTCCCATATTAAGAAGGATCAGGAAATGAGATTTATCAGTCTGCCAGTCAACTTTTGAAAGCCTTAGAATATCTATTTTCCTGACAATATATAAAAGACAAAGTGTTCCCGCTATCAGCTGTGAAACAACAGTAGCAAAGGCAGCACCGAATATCCCTAAGTGGAATACCAGAATAAACAAAAGATCCAAAGCAATGTTGGCAACAGAGCCTATTATCAGATACTGCACAGGATGCTTACTATCTCCAAGTGCACGGATTGTAGCTGATAAAAGATTGTACATATAAGTTGCCGGAATTCCAAGAAAGATGACGATTATATACTTATATGCATAAGTCAGTATGGAATCAGGCGTTCTCATTACGACAAGGATCTGTTTGCAGAATATGCTGACAAAAAAGGTCATAACTACAGCAAATATTGAGCAGAGAATAATTGCATGGGTGAAGAATTTACGCATGCTCTTGTAGTCTCTTGCTCCAAACCTCTGCGCTATAGGTATGGCAAAACCATTGCACACTCCCATGCAGAAGCCCATGATCAGGAAGTTAACAGCACCTGTAGATCCCATTCCGGAATAAGCTTCCTTACCAAGAGTCCAGGATACTATAGCAGTATCGATTATATTGTAAAGCTGCTGAAAGAGCATGCCCCAGAAAAGAGACATTGCAAATCCCATTATGAGATTCATGGGATCTCCAACAGTTAAATCTCTTATATTACTTGTCTTCGTCATTTTATTTTCCTTTCACTAATCAACGAAGATACATACTACTACAAATTGTTTATTATTGTAAAGTGGTTATTAATTTTGTACAATGTACTTAAATTTTTAATCTGAAATCACGCGGAAATGGAGACATTATGGATAACATTAAAGCAGTAGTTTCTCTAGGACACGACGCTCTCGGTGTTACAACATCAGAGCAGCTCACAGCTACCAAAGTCGCAGCTACGGCTCTTGCAGATCTTGTAGAAGCCGGTTACCTTCTTACAATTACACACAGTAACGGACCTCAGGTCAGCATGATACACAAGGCCATGACTGAGCTTCACAGAATGTATATTGATTACACCGCAGCTCCCATGTGCGTATGTAACGCAATGAGCCAGGGCTATGTAGGATATGATATTCAGAATTCCCTCAAGGCAGAGCTCACAGCAAGAGGTATTTCCAAGGCTGTCAGCACAATCCTGACACAGGTAACAGTTGATCCTTATGATGAAGCATTTTATGCACCAACCAAGGCTATAGGCAGATATATGTCCAAGGAAGATGCCGATAACGAGATTAAAAAAGGAAACTTTGTTAAAGAAGATCCCGGCAAAGGCTACAGACGAATAGTCGCAGCGCCCAAGCCAATTGATATAGTTGAAATTGATGCAATCAAAGCCCTTGTAGATGCAGGCCAGATCGTAATTGCCTGCGGAGGCGGCGGTATTCCTGTTATCCAGCAGGGACACATCCTCAAGGGTGCATCAGCAGTCATAGAAAAAGATGCCATCGCCGGCAAGCTTGCTGCTGACCTTAAGTCAGACAAGCTCATAATCCTCACATCAGTTCCTTATGTATACAAGAACTTCCAGAAAGAGGGCCAGGAGGAAATCTCCAAGATGTCCGTTTCTGAAGCTAAGGCATATATTGAGGCAGGTGAATTTGGCGAGACAGACATGCTTCCCAAGATAGAAGCAGCAATTGAGTTCCTTGAATCCAACCACGACGGCGAAGTTGTTATCACTTCTCTTGGAAGCGTCAAGGATGCGCTCAAGGGTAAAGCCGGTACTCGTATCTCTTTCTGAAACAAAAAAGAGCTGTGAAATAATGAGAAATCATTACTTCACAGCTTTTATTTTTTAATCAGGTATTTGTAGCCTGCTCTACGTTTAACTGAGGAAGCCTTGGCTGAACAGATTCTCCTCTTATCTCAATTAGAGGAGATGCCTTACCCTCAATATAGTCACGTGTAATTGTCACTCTTCCGATATTGTCATCCTTGGGAATCTCATACATGATATCAAGCATGAATTCCTCGATAATAGCGCGGAGAGCTCTTGCTCCAGTATCCTTTTCAAGAGCTTTCTCTGCTATAGCTTCAAGAGCAGTATCATCAAATAATAAATCTACTTCATCAAGAGCAAGGAGCTTCTGATATTGCTTGAGGATAGCATTCTTGGGCTCTTTTAATATCTTGACCAGCATATCCTTGGTGAGAGCCTGAAGGGAACAGATTATAGGAAGACGGCCCAAAAACTCAGGAATCATGCCGAACTTCTTGAGATCATCAACTGTTACCTTGGACAAAATGTTAGGATCATCTTCATATTTATCCTTAAGATCAGCATCAAATCCTATGGATGTCTGCTTATTAAGTCTCTGAGTAATGATGTCTTCAAGATCAGGGAATGCACCACCACATATAAAGAGAATATTTCTGGTATTAACAGTAGCAAGCGGAACCATAGCATTCTTGCTGCCGGCGCCTACAGGAACTTCCACATTGGAACCCTCAAGAAGCTTGAGCATTCCCTGCTGAACAGATTCTCCGCTTACATCTCTGCTGGTAGTATTCTTCTTCTTGGCAATTTTGTCTATCTCATCGATAAAGATAATACCATGCTCAGTTTTCTCAACATCATTGCCTGCTGCAGCAAGAAGCTTACTTACAACGCTCTCGATATCATCTCCAATATATCCGGCCTCTGTAAGTGATGTAGCATCTGCAATGGCAAGCGGCACATCAAGGAGTTTGGCAAGGGTCTTGACCAGATATGTCTTACCACTTCCTGTTGGTCCCAAGAGAAGGATATTGGATTTCTCAATTTCAATCTCATCCATTGTATCTGTTGCTACTCTCTTATAATGATTATATACGGCAACAGACATTACCTTTTTGGCCTGGTCCTGTCCAATAACGTACTCATCAAGCTTAGCCTTGATCTTGTGCGGAGCGGGAATATTCTTGATGTCTATAGCAGCTTTACTGCTCTTCTCACTCTTTTTCTTGATCTTCTGAGAATTAGGGATTCCGCCACCCATATTGAAATTGCCGTTCGTGAAATCTCCCATGTTAAAAAATCCCATGTTAGGCATTCCTGTCTGTTTGTTAAGCTCATTCATGAGATTAGGATTATTAAGCATATTCTGATAATCAAACTGGCTCACTGTATCCATCGTCTTGTGCATACAATCGTTACAGATTGATATATTGTTTGGAAGATGGAACATCTTACCAGCCTTACTCTCAGGCCTTCTGCAAACAAAGCATACGTCTTCAAATTCCTGCTTGTTGTCTTCGTCCTTAATATCTACGCTCTCATCATCTGTAACTTCTCTGAAATCGAAATCATCATTTCTGTTGTCTGTCATCCGATAATTCTCCCTTATTTCCTGTGAAAAAAGAAATTGCTATGGATGGCTCCTCGTCATCCATAGCAACCATATAGTTCTATTCTTGATCAATGTCCACCATTGCCTGATCCAAAGTTTCCTGATCTGTCTTCAGGCTTGGCTGGTGTCTGCTTGCCATCATACTGTCCTGAGCTTCCACCGTTTTCAGCCGCATTGGAGTCCTGAGAACTAGTCTCGGTTGCTCCTCCTAGTGTAACATTATATGTAACTTCTGTATACTCTGAACCGTTCTGTCTCATAACAGTTACAGGCACTGTAGCTCCAATCGGATAATACTGAAGTCTGTTCTTGAGATCATCCATAGAAGCAATTTCCATTCCATCAAATGCAACGATAACATCACCCTTTGCTATGCCAGCTGCCTCAGCACCGCCTCCATTTGTTACTTCTGCGATATAAACACCAAGTGGAAGTCCATAAACTGCAGATACTTCAGATGTAACGCTTACTCCTGATATTCCGATATAACCTCTTTTATCTTCGGAATACTTGATCTTGGTCTGCTCATTCATAAGCTGTTCAATAATAGGTTTTGCAGCAGAAATCGGAATTGCATATCCCATTCCTTCTACTGTATCTCCGCCAATCTTATTGGAGTTAATACCAATTACTTCACCCTGAAGATTCAGAAGTGCACCACCTGAGTTACCAGGATTGATAGCTGCGTCAGTCTGAATGAATTCTCTTGAAGATCCGTCATCAAGTTCTACCTGACGGTTAAGTGCTGAAATAACACCGGTTGTAACTGACTGACCATAACCAAGAGCATTACCAATTGCAATAGCCGGTTCTCCAAGAACAAGCGCATCGCTGTCTCCAAGAGTAGCTACCTTAATACTACTCATTGTATCGCTTGAAATCTCATCAAGAGGAACTGCGATAACTGCAAGATCCATGTCTGAGTTTGTACCCTTAACATCAGCTTTTATAGTAGATTCATCATTAAAGATAACTTCCAAAGAATCAGCGCCCTCAATTACGTGATAATTGGTTGCTATCAAAAGTTCTGAATCATTCTGTCCAACTATAATTCCGCTTCCTGATGCTGTAGCTTCCTGAGTCTGTACATAGCCAAAATAGCTTGCTGAAGCTGTATAGTTGTTGTGGATAATTACCATTGCTGGCATTACCTCTTCTACAACGGCTGTAACATCTGTAACAACAGCCTTAGTTTCTGCAGAAACAGTAGTTGTCTGAACCTTGTCCTCAGAAGTTTCTGTCTGTGGTACCTGAGCCTTCTCAGTTGTATCTTCCTGAACCTGTGTTGTCTCTGCAACTTTATCAGCTACCTTATTGGCGATTGCAAAATAAGAAGCACCAACACCGCCTACAAGGAGAGCAAGAATAGCAACTGCTGCTACAACTATTGCTGCTGTATTCTTCTTGGCCGGTTTAACAGGAGCTGCTGTCGCATTGCTGTTATTGTACTGGTATGTACCATATGTGCGAGTCTGCTGCTGATTGTAAGTATATCCATTTCCTGTATTGCCATAGCTGTAAGTATTCTGGCTCTGCTGATTATTACCATAGGAGTAAGGATTATAAGAATAGGTATTGTTCGCCTGTCCCTGTCCACTTCCATAAGCACCATAGTTCTGAGAATATGTCTGTGAGTAATTCTGAGAAGTAGAATTTACTGTATTACCCTGTGTGTTATTCTGAGAATTATCATTTGTGCTATCGTTAGTTTTTACACCACCCTGTTCCATCTTATCATCTTCGTACATGATAACTACCTTCTTCCTTTCTGGATTATGGCTTTAGTATAAAAAGATAATGTGACGGAATTGTGTTTTAATTATTATAAAAAAATAATATTTTCTTAATATTCGTCCTCAATGACCTGAATTTCCATATAATCAAAGGAAATCTGCTCAATAAAAGCATCTCTTGTAAACCTGCATTTTGAGTGTCTTTGAAAGTCCTTGACTGTTGTATCAAGCCAGATTGGCTTGGACAGATCAAGCTCATAGCAGGCCTTCTCTATTGCATTCATCACCTTATGTGTTCTGGTATCCATTGTACTGTCACATATTACAGTATCTTTAATAAGATGATTATCCTCAATCAGTTTGACCCATAACCTAAACATATCTTCTCCCTTTTCAAATAAAGCTTACTCCTGTTAAAGAGTAAGCTCTATTCCGCATTCTGAAAGTCCCTGAAGGAAACTCTCTCTGGTTCTGTTAATTATAAGCTCCTGTGGAAAACCTATTTCCTCAAGCATGGCCTGAGCTCTTCCTGTCTCCCCAATTTCAAGAGCCATGTGCGCATCTGTATTGACACATATAGAAACTCCAAGCTCTGCACATCTGACAGCAAGCTCTCTGCATACCATCTGATGATGACCTTCCCACGAAAAGCTGTGCTCATTGATCTCAATAGGCTTGTGAAGGTCTCTGGCCCTTTTCAGAACTTCATCCATTTCAAAAGGGACTCCTGCTCTTCCTATGTGGCCGATAAAGAAAACCTTGGGATTCTCAAGTGCCTTGATATACATATTAGTATTCTCAGCTACACTCTTTCCTATAGTATGTCTCTTGGCGTGAACTGAAGCAATAACAAAATCAAGCTTCTCAAATACCATCTCCTGAAGATTCTTCTCAGGATCATATATATCTCCAATGACCGATTTCCTGATGGCTATATCATGGCCAAAGAAGTTACCCTCCATATCCACAATATCAGCTTCGCAGCCTCGAAGGAGTGTTACGCCCTTCCACTGCCTGGGCCAGTTATTGCAGCAAAAGAAATATTGATAATTCTTGACGTCCTCATAATCGCCAAAGAGCATGTCGCTGAAATGATCTGTGCTTGCAAGAAGCTTAATTCCCTTTTCACTTGCAGATCTGATATTCTCTTCAATTGTCGAATATGCATGACGTGAATATAACGTATGTGTATGGGTATCGCATTCAATCTTGTACATTAGTATTACCTCTTACTTAATCTTATTACCCCACAATACCCCAACATAGCACTCAATAAAGATAGCTACCTGCGAAATACGCAGATAGCTATAATAGAATATCATTATATTGTTATTTCAGCAATAATGTGTGGTCAGTCCTCATATCCATTAGGATTCTGACTCTGCCATCTCCAGGAATCAGCACACATCTCCTTGATACCATTCTCAGCCTTCCAGCCAAGTTCCTTCTCAGCTTTGTCCGCATTTGAATAGCAGGTTGCGATATCACCTGGTCTCCTGTCTCTGATAACATAAGGAATCTTAACGCCTGTAGCCTCTTCAAAGTTCTTGACTATATCAAGAACACTGTAGCCTACGCCTGTTCCAAGGTTGTAGATATTAAGTCCGCTGCCCGGCTCAAGCTTTTTAAGCGCCTTAACATGTCCAAGTGCAAGATCAACAACGTGGATATAATCTCTTACTCCTGTACCGTCATGTGTATCATAGTCATTACCAAATACATTAAGCTCAGGAAGCTTTCCAACTGCAACCTGTGTAATATAAGGCATAAGGTTGTTAGGAATTCCGTTAGGGTTCTCGCCGATTGTACCGCTCTTATGCGCACCGATAGGATTGAAGTAACGAAGAAGTACTACATTCCATTCAGGATCAGCCTTCTGAATATCAGAAAGAACCTGCTCAAGCATTGACTTGGTCCATCCATATGGATTAGTACATGTTCCCTTAGGGCACTCCTCTGTGATAGGAATAAATGCAGGGTTACCATATACTGTTGCTGATGATGAGAAAATAATATTCTTGCATCCGTGCTGTCTCATAACATCAACAAGTGTAAGTGTACCGGCTATATTATTCTCGTAGTATTCCCATGGCTTCTGTACAGATTCGCCAACTGCCTTAAGTCCTGCAAAATGAATAACGCTATCGATCTTCTCATTTGAAAAGATCTTCTCAAGACCTTCTCTGTCTCTTATATCTGTCTCGTAGAATGGAACCTTTTTACCGGTGAGAGCTTCTACTCTTCCGATAACCTTCTTGCTGGAATTAGCCAGGTTGTCCATAACAACAACATCATATCCCGCATTCTGAAGTTCAACTACTGTATGTGATCCAATGTATCCTGCTCCGCCTGTTACAAGAATAGCCATAACATACCTCCGTATCAAACTATTTGTTTTATTCTGGTATCATTGTATATTTGAGTTACTTGCTTATCAACAGGGTTATGTTATATATACCTGTCAAAATGTTGTATTATAGTTCAATTCCATTAAGCTTGCAGAGCTCTCTTGCTGATTCGACTGAATCAACACCTGTTTTATTCTTGATAGGAGCAAACTCATGCTCTCTTACAACTTCATAAGGAAGGCATGTATCAAGCTCATGGATCATATCAAGAACCAGCTGCTCAAACTTGCATCCATTTGGAGTCTCAGGTTTAATGAGGTTTGCATTCTCATCAATATATGGAATCTTCTTCTCAACAACGTGAAGAGGAAGAGTATTCTTGGCAATGTTGAAAAGAGCCTTCTCATTAAAGAGATAGTTGAGGATAACACCATAGTTATACGCAGGATCACCATTTTCATCCTTGGCATCCATCATCTCCTGTGAAAGCTCATAATACTCAACGATAGAAGGTCTGCCATCTTCAAGACACATTACACCAACCTTCTCATCAGGAGCATTCTTTCTGACAACCTTGGCACCACATGAAACACCTGCATTAACAGTTGCTCCAACGAAGCAAGGATCAGCAATTCTCTGAAGAACATTATCCACTGCAAAAATGTCGATCCACTCAATACCCTCTTTTAACAGAACATCACGAAGACCTGCCTTGAGCATTGAAGAATACCAGCCTGCATTTCCGTTAGGAGAAGTTGAAATCCTGCCCTTAGCTTCCATATAAACCTTACCATCATAATCAGAGGCAGGAGCCATATCCTGTTTGAAGAATGTGATCTTATCCTCAGGATAACCGAAATAGTTGTGTTCCTTGAGGAAATTAACTGTAGCGTCGTTATTCTTCTCGCTTGTCATGATAAAGAGATGGATATATGCACCATCGGCCTGCTTAACAGTATCCTGAAGGTTCTCAATAATTCTCTGGAAAATATATACAGGCTTAGTAAGTCCGATATCATACATTCCCTTAGGGTTGTCAGATCCAAGTCTTGTTCCCATTCCACCTGCTAAAAGAACTGCAGCTACCTTACCGGCCTTAATTGTCTCAACACCAATCTTTCTAAACTCTTCTTCTCTTTCCTTGATCTCAGAAACCTGCATTGCAGCAAGTGGAGAAAACTCCCCTCTTCCCTCACTCTTACCAAGGTTCTTGCAGTTCTCAAGTACAGCAAAATCTGTCTCATCTATCTGAGTAAGAAGATCCTTCTGCTCAGCTTCTGTAAGCTCATCATAATATTTGAGGACATGCTCCTGTCCAAACTTAGCCAGTTTCTCTCTAGCACTCTGTAAATCCATTTATAACTCCTCCTCTTTCTGAGTTAGTTTTTCATTTTTTGCCGTACCATTGTAACACAAATAGCACTTTATTACTATTTTTTGTATATAAGCATCAAAAAGGACTTACACTCAAAGCAAAGTGTAAGTCCTGTACTATTTACTGCGGAACTGCTGCTGACTTCTGAGCAGGAGCCTGTGCAACTACTGCAGGATCTACAGGAGCCGGAGTTCCCGGAACCCAGCCTGCAGGTGCAGTCAAAAGTCCATTTTTATCAAATGAACATGCCACATTGTCAAGAACTGCAGAAGTATTTGCTAGCATTTTGCCATTATTGGCATCAAAATATCTCCATCCGTCAGGAAGCTGAACCCATCCTACAACCATATGTCCGTCTGCAGGATCAAGATAGTATACTCCATCTTTAAGTGGAGCAAGTCCAAGTGCCATCAAACCGTCAGCGCCAAAATAGAAGGCTCTTCCATCAATAGCATTCCAGCCTGTAACCATCTTGCCGTCCGGGCCAAAGTAATATCTGGCTCCAACATCTCCTGACCATCCGGTAAACATAACACCATCGTCGCCAAAAAGATAAACTGACTTGTCTATAGTTGCAAGACCAACTGTAGCCTTGAAATCAGGCCCAAAGTAGAATCTCTGTCCAAGTTCATTGGCAAACCACCCGGACACCGCTGCGCCATCTGCGCCAAACATGAACTTACCAATCTCAAATGCAAGCATTCCTGTCTGCATAACACCGGCTTCATTAAAGTAATAAAGCTTATTACCAATAGGAGTAAGACCAACATGCATAAGATACTGATCATCAAAATAGTGAACACCATCCGCAAGTGGTATAAGTCCCTTCTGGCAAACGCCCTCTTCGTTAGCGTAGCAGATTGCACCGCCAACATCTATAAGACCTGTTCTTCTGACACCATTTGCATCAAAGAAATATCTGCTTCCGCCTATATCTGCAAATCCAACCTTGGCAAGACCACCTTGTGCAGGATCAAGATAATAGATTCCAGATTCATCCTGGAACCAGCCTGCATTGATTATTCCGCTTGCATCTGCATGATATCTTCCATTTGAAAGATTGAGCCACCCTGTCATTCTCCTGTAATTATGATAGTAATAAATGTTACCACCATAACTATTAAAGCCCTCAGGAATCATGCGGCTGAAATAATCTGTGTACAGGTGATTGATATCTACCCTTGATGGAATACCTGCAACTGAACCATGGCTGGTTGACTGCCACATTGCATAGTCTCCGGGATACTCACATGCATTGCCATACTGAGCAACCCACTTAGGTGATGAAACTACTGGCATTCTACCCATAAACCAGTTCTTGCTGGCATAGACCATAGGCTCGTAACCGTTGGCATAAATAATTCCGCAGAAGGTGTCTGCTATAGCCTGAAGCTGTGCAGGATTAAGTCCTTTCTGACAGGAATCCTCTATATCTATTGCAATTGGAAAAGAAACAGTATAAGGAGCTATCCATGCAAGAACTGTATTGGCCTCTGCTGCTGCCTGCTCTGGATTGGTAGCATATGAATAAATATAGATACCTGTTCTGATCCCTGCTGCGTTAGCATTGACAACATTATTAACAAACTGTTCGTCGATACCCTTTTTTGTAGTACCAACTCTGATCATCGCAAATTTAACACCGGAATTTTTGACCTGCTGCCAGTTGATTCCTCCCTGATACTTGGAAACATCGATACCCATGGCAATTTCAGAACCTCTTGCCTGAACATCCACTTTGGCTACAGGTGCTAAAGACAGGAGCGCCACCACACCTATAAGCGCGCCCGCAGAAAGTAAGGCTTTCTTAATACTTTTTATCATACTTATCCCCTCAATTTTTAAGTTTTTCTTAACATATAAAATTATAAAGAAAATAGCATATCCAGTCAACGAAAAAGACCATTCGAATCTTGATCCGAATGGTCCTAAATTATCGTAGTAATCACTTTTCCAGATATTTGATGATTCCGTATGCGCCTGTTCCTGCATGAGCATTGAACGTAATAGTAGTCGGTTCATCATCAAGGTCAGGAAGTATTTCATACGCGCCGCCAGATTTAACATAAACTACCGCATAACTGTTTTTTTCTCCCATAAACGCTGTTGGGATCATTACCTTTGTAGTAATCTGCATTTCATCATTTTCAAGCGGATACACCTTCATGGAAAAATATCTGCTGACTGTCATCTGGAATGTGGCTCCAAGTTCAGCTTCATGAGCCTTAGCTATAATATCCATCGTCTCAAGAGCCATCGGTGCTGTGTACTTGTACAGATCCCATGTTGAAACAAAGAAATACTCAAGCACCATAAAGTTAGCCTGCTTCTGAAGATCAGCCAATGGTGAAACAACCGCAAGTCCCGGTATGCTATAAGCATAATAGTGGCCATCCAAAGTTGATTTTGTGATATTTCCATTTACAACTACAGTATTATTCTGAGGAATTTCAACCACTTCTTCCTCTTCAGCTGCAGTAGTAACAGGCTCTGTTCTCTCAAGTGCAGCCTGCGCAGCAGCTTCTCCTGCTGATAGACCTCCTTCTGTAGCATACGCTGTAACAAGACCAGCATTCATACCAAGGACAAATACACTACTTATCGTTAATAAAGTACTTAAAGTTCTCTTTAATAATTGTCTTTTCATCAGTAATCTCCGTACTATGTTATCTCTTTTACCTTCATTTCAATTTAATATTAGCACCCTCGCTTCGGATTATAAAGAGAAAATATAGCAAAATCTGTTAAATTAAGGCAATTATGTGATAGGCGAAATTCGTGCGAATAGCTTAAAATACAAGTCTCAGAGAAATCTTACAAGAAAGGACTCATTATTTTTACATGAAAAAGAAAATAGTAATGGCAATGATGATCTCATGTATGGCACTTACTGCTTGCGGAAATGAAATAGAAAAAGCAATAGCTGCAGAAACCTCATATTCAGCAGAAGCTGACTCTGTCGAAATAGTTGAAGATGGAGCTTTAGATGCTACATCAGGCAACTCAGATGATGCATCCTCTGATGGTAGTACAACATCACAAGAAACTATAGCTGACGATCAGCATGCTGAAGTTGGAAACATGGTTCTCCCCAAATATACCGCTCTTAGAACCGGTGAAGATGCAGGAACAATAGAGAGGATCACTTACACCACTCATGACTATGCAGGAGATGGCAGCGAATACACCAAGGAAGCCAACATCTATCTTCCAGCCGGATACAGTGAGGATAAAAAATATAACGTTATGATCCTTCTCCACGGCATCGGCGGAAATGAAGATGAATGGGGAATGAACAAGAGTACCTCAAGGGTTAAAGCCATCATGGATAACCTTGCTTACTACGGAGATATTGAACCATTTATCGTTGTTACACCAAACGGAAGAGCAGGCAGGACTAGTGATAAACCCGGAGAAAAGGGCGCAGGAATTGAGTCTTTTTATCTCTTTGGTCAGGAACTTAGAAACGACCTGATCCCTTATATCGATTCACACTACAGTACCTATGCAGATTATTCGGAAGGCTATGATCTGTCAGAAGCTCGTGCTCACAGAGCTATTGCAGGCCTTTCCATGGGAGGAATGCAGACAATCAACATCGGCATCGGGGAATGCCTTGATATGTTCGGATATTTCGGAGCTTTTTCTGCTGCTCCCACAAGCAATGTTGCCTCCAAGACAGCAAGCATTCTTGAAGGCAACGAATATCCTATATACTATTTTTATAATATCTGCGGACTTCAGGACAGGACAGCCTATGCCAGCCATTTAGCTGCTGCCAAGACATTACCTGCAGTCTGCGATCAGTTCGTTGACGGCGAAAACTACATGTGGCAGGAGCTTGACGGACATCACGACTTCCGCATCTGGTATCTTGGCTTTTACAATTTTGCCCAGCTCGTCTTCCAAAACGAGTAACAATCACAGATTTACTATATTTCTCATTTCACCTCTCTGGAAAGCCTGAACATTCTTTTTGACCTCTTCAAGGCATCTTTTGCGGGCCTCTGTGCTGGCCCAGGCAAGATGGGGAGTGACAATAAGTTTTCCACTATCCTGTATCTGTAAAAGAGGAGAATCTTTGGCCATAGGTTCCGGATTTAAAACATCCAGACCTGCGGCCTTTATTTTATTGTTCAAAAGAGCCTCTGCCAGATCCTGCTCGCTTACAACCGCGCCACGGGCTACGTTTATAAGAATTGCTGTCTCTTTCATCTTGTCAAAAACATCTCCGCTAAAGAGGTTTCTGGTTCTGTCACTCAATGGACAGTGGATTGAGATAACATCAGAGCGTCTCAAGAGCTCATCAAACTCTACTCTCTCATAATCTGTACAAGTACTATTTCCTGAAGCAGAGTAAAAGATAACCTTGGCACCAAACGCCGTTGCAATCTGAGCAACCTTTCTGCCAATATTTCCCATACCAACTATTCCGTAGGTCATTCCATCAAGCTCATGGAAGGGAATATCAAGACAGCAGAAGTGACTTTGGTTGGCATAGCTACCATCCTTGACAAACTCATCATAATGTCTCATGTTCTCCATCAGGTAAAAAAGGAGTGCAAAAGTATGCTGAGCTACAGAAGCAGTTGAATAGTTGACTACATTGGCAACCTTGACTCCATGCCTGTTGCATGCGGGAATATTAGCATTATCAAACCCGGTTGCAAACTCGCATATAAGCTTAAGATCCGGCGCATCATCTAGTATCTTATCAGTTATGGCACTCTTATTTATCATCAGGACTTCTGCTCCAGCAAGCCTCTCTCTGGCATTATCCTCGGTGATCTTGTCATCATAATAGGTAACTTCTCCCAGCTCATCATAAATGTTGTAATCCATGTCGTTTCCTACACTATCCTTGTCAGCAACTACAATTTTCATATTATACATACCTCTGAATCCTATGATATATGGACTGCTCAATGAATAAAAAGGGATACGAGAAAACTCGTATCCCCTAAAATAATTAAACTTTAAAAGAACTCTTCAAGCGCTTTATGCGAATGGGTTCTCTGTAGGGTATGGAAGTGATGCAGGCTGGTTGTAACCAATAACCTCAGCACCAACATACTTGAATACTTCGAAGAGAGCCTTTCCGAAGTGACCAAACGCAACTGCTCCGTGGTGAGGGAAGTTGTGCTGGATGAGAATGTGTCTGTAGAATCTTCCCATCTCTGGAATAGCGAATACACCGATACCACCGAATGACTGTGTAGCAACAGGAAGAA
>JAEEGL011981833.1_pt1 | contig 21421 bp, 13 predicted proteins | sample 9134231 | NCBI WGS metagenome assembly JAEEGL01 (sample SAMN16246548, study PRJNA631951) | gut metagenome | biome: gut microbiome; feature: rumen; material: fiber-attached | host: Bos | place: Iran: Karaj | collected 2018-10
ATTCATCACCGCCGAAGCGTCCTATGATGTCCGTATCTCTGAATGACTCACGGAGGATCTCAGCGACTGTCCTCAATGCGAAGTCGCCGTCGTCATGGCCATACTGGTCGTTGACCATCTTGAGGTTATCCATGTCGGCATAGCAGATGATCGCGATCTTTTCCTGGTTCATCGGATCGCCTAATTCCCTTTCGGCATTGGCGATGAAGCCTCTTCTGTTATAAAGGCCCGTAAGCTCATCCTTCTGTGCGATCTCTTCGAGCTTGGTATTGTCCCTGATAAATCTTTCGAGGGAATTCTGCAGGGCCTGCTTTGCTTTATTCTGCTCCTCGATAATGTAGAGCGATCGGAGCGTTACAGACATCTGCGAAGCAATGGAAGACACACTGAAGGAATTATCCATTCCGGTCTCATTTACGAACATGCCGTAAATATCCGGTCCGACGAACAGCGGCGATACTATCATGGAACGGCGGGTGCCGCTCTCGATGATCTCATTATCGAAGATCTGCTCGGTACGCAGGAGCTGCTGCTCATCAGGAAGTGTCCTCAAACCCTTTTCATCACTTATCGCTTTTAGAAGGATCGATGTAGGAGGCATCCAGTCAAAGACGCCCTGGTTATGGATATTGCCCTGGAAAAGATAGAGGAACGATCTCTTATATCCGATCCCGCTAAGACCGCCAAGGAGCTGCTCGTAGGGAATCTCAGTATCACTCTCATTAAGGAGGATATCTCCTACCCTGCGGTTAATGAGACCTCTCATTCTCTCGCTCCTTCTCCGTGCCGAGTTGGCAGGCAGGATGCCGGAGAATGACAGGCGTCTGAAATATCCGGAGAACGTATCATAAAGCATCTCGCGTTCTGCTTCGTCTTTTACGGTAACAAGCACTTTCTTCTGCATCGTGAGGAGAACATTGAAGAATTTCTCCCTCGTCGACAGCATGAAGAACTCAGTTCTCAGAAGCCTTGCGAACTGGTCGTTAAGGAATGCCACTTCGTTCTTTTTGTCGTCAGACAGCAGGAAGTCAATATATGCATTAAGGAATCCGTCTATTTCCTCGGATATGGGACCTGCATCAACGTAGACCGAAAACAGGTATTCCCTGACTCCGTCGATGAACTTCCGGTTGTCAATCTTGTCAGTGTCAAGATGGAATCTCTTGAACATCGACTCGACATCAAGTTCATCGCAACCGCATGAGCTTCTTAATACCAGATGTGTCTCGACCGTCATGTCCTTTAATGCAGTTCCGTTTATATAGTTCTCCGCATTCATCACGGCTTTATAAGCGAGCGATGCAGAGCTTGCCTCAACGGTTGTAAGAGGGGGCTCGAGCGATACTGCAAACACGTCATCGTCAAAGCCTGCTACAAGGATGTCCTTGCCCGGAACAAGACCTCTTTTGGCGAACACATTATAACCGCCGACTGCCATTGAGTCGTTCGCGAAAACCATGGCATCAAGATTGCTGTTGTTATCAAGGAGCTTCTCGACTTCAGCTTCACTTGCCATCGAGAAATCACCGTAGACTATCTTGTTATCATCAACGGGAATGTTATTATCCGCCAGAACTCTTTTATAGACTTCAAGTCTTTCTCTTGCATCACGGTTTGTGACAGGACCGGATACAAAGCCGATATCCCTTGCGCCGTGCTTTGAGATAAGGTGATCCAAAAGATCCGTAAGTCCTGAATTGTTATCGAATGTGACCGAATGGCAGCCCTCAAAATCAGAGAAAAGACAGACGATCGGAACGTTCGGCATCATGTCGATAAAACGCTTCTGGATCTCCTTTTCCGCCCTGGAACAGATCAGTCCCTGAAGGATGTATACAATGTCCACATTACGTTCTGTGAGAAGCCTGAAAACAGTATTGTACTGATACTCGTATTTCTTGTCGGCATAACGGCTGTCGGTCTTTCCGATATAGTGTCCGGGAAAGACGAACAGATTGGCATCCAATACTTTTGCTGCCTGCTCGGCACCTCTTGCTGCCTGGTTCGAGAAATAGTTATCTATATCGTCGATTACGAAACCGATATTAAGTCTGCGATCCATTATCCGTCCCTCCCTTCTTACTTATGTTTTTATAGTACCATGAAGGCAAAAGGAGAAATTGCGGAAATAGTTGTGTATTCTTTAACAGTTGGTAAATAAAGTTCGATTATTTTTTTACATTATCAAACACCGCGGAGTCTCTTCCTGGACATCTTGTCGGCATACATCTTTGAGTCAGCTTCCATGATCATATCATCGATGTCTATCGCGCTGTCGATAACACGCTCAGCAATACCGATGCTCGCACCTACTTCAAAGCTCTTGTCAGTCATTGCAGGATCCTGATCGGCATACTGCTCGATCTCATTACGGATATTCCTGACCTCATCCTCGTGCCTTCTGTCGCTTATGATCGCAAGCGCAAACTCGTCGCCGCCGTAACGTGCAGCAACACCGTTGTCTCTCACATATCTCAGTATTGCTCTTGCAAGCGTCTGTATCGCGATATCACCGTTATCGTGACCGTAGGTATCATTTATCGTCTTAAGCCTGTCCATGTCGATCGAGAACAGCGATAAGATCCTTCCGGAATTTGCAGGAGTATTAAGAAGCTTCTTGATGACAGTAAAGAATCCCCTTCTGTTATAAAGGCCCGTCAGGAAGTCTAATTCCGAGAGCATCTCACTCTTCTTGTTCTTCGTTATGAGCTTGCGGTTATTGCTTACCGCGTTGACCGCAGCATTTACGAAGTGGCTGAACTCCTCGAATCTCTGTTCGGATCTGAGCGTGATATTGTTGTAGCCGTTTACGACATATCCGAAAGCTTCCTTGTTGGATCTTATCTGTCTGAACAGAAGAACATTGATGTCACTGTCAGGAGAAAGGATAAGATCGTAGTCCGGGATCGGATACTTCATGCGGTAGAATTTCTGCGCATAAGTGAACTTGTTGGCCCTGCCGTGGAAAATGCTGTGGCAGCATTCATCCTTCTCATCAACTCCGACGAAATAATACTCGCTTCTCCACATCCAGATGGAATTCTGCAGGTTATCCGCAGCGGCATCAAGGTTATCGGAAGATGTCATCCTTGAAACGAATCTTCCCATCTCGAGCATATGCCTGAAGGATTCCTGGCTCTCTTCAGCGAGTTCATCAACGATCTCGGACCACTGGAACTCTGAACTCTTTCTGCATCCGCAGGACTGCATGAACATTGTCTTATAAGGGATCAGGAAAGTGTCATCGCTGATCCTCTCGCCGTCATTCCAGCTGTGTATCTTGTTCAGGACTTGTTCTGATATCTGCTTATAATCAAGCTCGCATGATGTCAAAACAGGATCGTTATACTGGCCCTGCCAGATGCCGTCAAAACCCGTGACGATCACATCATCAGGAACGCTGATATTCCATCTGTTAAGCGCATCACAAACAGCCAGAGCCATGGAGTCGTTCGCGCAGATGATGGCGTCAGGCAGCTCGTAACCGTTTTCGAGAAGATTGTTCATTATCGTATAAGCGGGGGCCTGCCAGAAGTCACCGTAAAAGATGTTCGCATATTCAGGATCCAATCCTCTCGATGCAAGTACTTCCTTAAAAACGCGTATTCTTTCTTCGGAGAAAGGGTTGTCACGGAAGCCTGCCATCATGTCCAGTTTTTTCGCGCCGTGAACATCAATAACATGCTCAACGATCGATCTGAATGCAGATGCATATTCAAAGTCCGCATTGATGCAGCCCTTGATCGGATACTGGAAGGTAATTACCGGAATATCCTTCTCATGGCCTATCTGTGCGAGCCTCTCGATTACTTCTCTCGTCTTTATCATCTCGCCGAAAATAATGACGGCAGCAAGATCCATATTACGGAGTATGTCAGCAAACTTTATCTCAAGCTCCGTCTGCATCGGATCAGGACTGTCAACGTTGAAAGTAAAGCTTGCAACAACATACTCTTTATTGAGTTCCTCGGTCTGCAGAGCTCTTAGGAAAAGGCTGTAATTATCAGAGTCATCCCACACGCCGCATACTGCGATCAGCTTGCGGATGTTATCCTTGCCTTCACGCTTTTTAAGCGAGATATTGCGGATATGGACAGATGCTTTTGAGATCGCCGTGATCGCAAAGACTATGGAAGCATTGTCATAGTCTTCATCCGCCTTGAAAAGCATCCTGTGCTTCTGCCAGTGCCTGTCAAGACTTATCGTGTAAGGCTCTACGAACTGAACTTTATCATCATCTTTGCCGGCCTCGAAAATACATCTTATCGAACGGTCCTCATCTGCTCTTCCGTCAAACGAGAACTCGTAGACCTCACCTTTCCTGAACGAAAAACCGCTCTGCAGAAGCCTGGTCTCGCCTGCGCTTCCCGTAACGAACGAAGGTGTGATTATGAGCTCATCTTCCATGAAGCTGACATTGGCATTAAGGTCGCCTTCTGCAACATAAAAAGCATTGCTGCTTCCGCTGCCGTCATCCTCAGTGTTAAGAGATAAGACTCTTGCAGGTCTTACGACCTTCCTGTCATATAAAGGCTTCTGGTAAAGTCTTATGTAATCGACTAAAAGTTCCGCATCGTTGTCCTTAAGATCAGTTGTGACATCAATGTCTTTGCCGTTAAGATGTCCGCCGGCTGAAACGCCTATAACAAAATGGAATGGCTTGTTGAACGGCGCAGGATAAGGTTCTTCAACTTCGCCTGATCTCTGGAACCAGAATGCTGTCCTGTAATATACTTTGCCGTCGCATGAGAATACGATCTCATCCTGATCCCACTCGCATGAGAAAATATGGAAGTCAGTTGAAAAGTCAGTATTTAATTTATGGTATTTTCCCGAACGCTGGGTGAACGGATAACCGAACGTGATGCACGAAGTCGCTTCGTCAGTCTTGTCACCTGAGATACCGACCATATCGATCTGACCGTGGAGCGGGAATTCGATGTAGTTATTTGTCTCAGTATCATAACCTTCCGTCGGCATGAGACGGATATAACTCAAAAGCCCCTTTGCCTTCGGAACCTTAATTCTTGCGGATATCTTGCCGTATGTAAAATCCTTTTTGCCGAATGAGGATACCCTTCCGGAAAGATATCTCATCTCACCTGAACTGTCTGTTGTGATCTTGGGTCTTATGCAAAGACAGCTGTCTTTGATCTCAATGCATTTGTCTCCGCAGTATTCCTGACGCTCACCGTTAACCCAGCCCGGAGCACGTGTCTCTGCGCTCCAGACAGCTTCATTGACAGAATTGCTGTTAAAATCTTCGGACCAGACTATGTGATATCCGTCCGGAAGTGAGACCTTCTTACTCATTGAATCGATTCCGGAAAACCTGTGCGGTAATTACTTATCTACTGACCAAACATCCTCGCTGTTGCTGCGTGCCATTACATACTTGTAGCAGTCATCGGCACTTACTTCAAATGCTTTGAAGATATCCTTTACCGCATCGTAAATAGCTTTGCATCTGATGATGTCGACTGTGTCGTGAGCCTGTGAGAAAAGGCCGAAGATCAGCATGTCATACATCTTATAGAAATCGACTTTGAATGCATCGAATTCGTTGATCGCTCTGAGGAATAATTCCTTATTCTCAGGATCATATGTACGGAGGATGTTGAGGAGATGCATCTCCTTTTTTACGCATCCTGCAATGGCATTAACACTTGCCTTCATGCCGGGATTAACCGTTCTTGTGTTGTAACGTACGATCGTCATGGAAAGTTCGTCGATCATGTCAACACAGTCTTCAATATGTCTTGCCATCTGGAAGATATTGATCCTCTTTTCAGGGTCACTTTCAACTGCATGAAGTCTGTCTGAAAAAGCATGGAAAATGTGATCACCGTCATCTTCAAGTTTGTTGATGCGTCTTGAGATCGCTACCCTGTCCTCTATCTTTTCGAGCATACCGAGAAGCTCGACACATTCTTCATTAAGAATCTCAGACAACTGCTGAGCATGATCAAATAAATATTCGCGATCGTCATTTGTCATGGATTTTTCCTCCGCGAGTCTTTGCAATTTCTTCCAAAGAACATTATATAGTAACAAAGATATTTTATTCAAGCGGAGAAGCCCTGTTTTCGCGCATTTCAGGTAATAAAAAAGACTGTCCGGATTGGGGACAGTCTTTAATGTTTTGAGGTTATGTCAACGTTATCAGAGAGCTGAAACCTTTGTGCCCATCTGCTCTACGTCCTGATTCTCAACTACGAGGTTAACAGACTTAGGTGTGCAGACGAAAGTTGTCTTAACGGGTGTAGGCTCAACTCTTCCGCCTAATGCATAAACGCCGCCGGAGATGTAGTCAACTACACGCTGATTCTTATCTGTATTTGTGAGATTGCAGATAACGATGTGGCCTTCACGGATGTGATCGCAAACGATCTGGCTTGTTCTGATATCGTAAGGTGTGAGCATGATTACTGTAGCGTTCTGCTGCATAACAGGTGTTGTTACTGCGGGCTCCTGAACGAAGGTACGAGGCTCTTCTACGTAAGCCTCCTCTGCAATAGGCTCTTGCTCGTATGCATCTTCTTCAATGTAGCCCTCTTCCTCACCGTAATAGTTTTCTTCCATATCATCTTCTACAGGTGTGAACATGCTTCCGAAGAAATTCTTAACGTTAAAAGTGCCCATTTATATTTCCTCCTTAAAAATTCGCCCGACCAAGGCCATTCATATAAGATACTTCGGATATTAACGAACTTTGATATTCGCCTCAATAGTTTTGGGCAATATGACACAAGAAGGTAACTTAAGAAGGGGTTTTATTACAAAATGTAACAAAAATCACTAATTTTTGATCGAACACTGTTACAAAGGCTTATATTCAGCACGGTTTCCGAATATTGCCGTACCGATCCTTATATGCGTGGAACCCTCGTAAACAGCGCTCTTATAGTCCTGGCTCATGCCCATGGACAATACATTCCAGGACTCTAAGCCTGTATAATTTTTTAGGTCTTCATATATTACTCTTGTCTTCGCGAAAACCTCTCTTGCCTGACCCTCGTATTCCTCAATGGGAGCCATGGTCATAAGACCGCATATCTCGATCGAAGGGAGCTCCATGATCCTGTCTATTGCAGGTTTTAGTTCGTGCGGAGCAAAGCCGTGCTTGCTCTCTTCGCCTGATACATTAGCCTGCAATAATAGCCTCGAAGTAACATTGTTACTTTCTGACCTCTTTGATATCTCTTCAGCCAGTTCAACGCTGTTTACGGAGTGGATAAGAGCAGTCTTGCCTATAATATATTTAACCTTATTCTTCTGAAGTGTTCCTATGAGATGCCAGTTTACGTCAAGGCCTAAAGAAGAGAATCTCTCGACCTTAGGAACGAGTTCCTGGACGCGGTTCTCGCCAAGATCTGTAAGGCCTGACACGGCGGCTGCCTCCGCATATTCAACCGGGAAGACTTTTGTTACACCGATGAGCGTAACGCTTCCCTTCTCTCTTCCGGAAACCCTTACAGCTTCATCAATTGAATCTTTAACTCTTGCTATGTTATCTGAGATCTTCTGTTTAAGATCTTCACTGAAATCGTAATCCATTTTAGTCGACCTTGTCTCCCGGCTTAACAGTCTTGGGGTTAGTGATGATGACAGTATCAAGATTAGGAACAGAAGACTTGCCAATCTGATCGATGATCGCAAATTCCCTGTCATTATCCAGAACGATTACTCTTACTTCTTCAACGAAGCCCTGATTGTTCGTGTATATGGATGCAATACCGGAGTAATCGGATACCATGATCTTTTCACATGTCATGCCGAGTCCTGTCGAGGTATCGACGAAGGAAGCCGTGTAACCTTCTGTATAAAGTCTGTCTATCTTCATAAGATTTGAAAAATCATTAGGTGTCTGGAAAGCGATTATGGTGCCTCCGTCAGGCAGGAACTCGGTGTAGATGACACTGCATCCTCCCACGGATGTATTCTGCTGTTCGACAAGGTTGCCTGCCTCATCGGTTTTCGCCTTCGGGATGATGGTTATATTGAATACGGAATCAAGATTAAACGTTCCTTCATTAACATTGGTGCCGGGTGCGAGATAAACGCAGAAAGCGGGATTGCCCTTGGGAGCATATTCCGCATTAACAAGGCTCGGTACGGAGACTCTCATACCGTCTGTCTCGGTGATGACGATCTCGATATCGACCGTTCTCAAGTCAAGAAGATCCTCGACATATCTTGTAGTCTCAAATGTGATGAGCATGCCCGACTGGTCGCTCTCGCATCGTACGACTCTGCAGTTATCTATGGAGATACCTTCGGTGCGCACGTTGATGTCATGGTAAGTTCCGACAGCAAAGTCAGAAGCCGCAGCATCATTGAATGAGAGATATACGGTGAGATACTGGCTCTCGTTCTGCGTGATCCTTACGGCAGGTGTATCAGCTTCAACGCTCAGGTCAGCAGCAATGGCGCCGACTGAATTGTTGATATATGACTTAATATCGGAAGCAGGCATCGAAAGGAACATTCCGTAATTGAGTTCCTGCTCTTTGCCGTCAAGTCTGAATGATACGATGCCCGGTCTGTGTGCGCTTATGACAGAAGCATATTTCTCTACCTGCGCTTCATAGACCTTCTCATCGCTTCTTAAAACGGCGATCCTCTCATCGTCGAAATCGATCTTGCTCATCTCGTCTTCACGTTCGTCAAGGATGACGTTAACCGAAGAACTGTAAGAAGGCATGTTGGTAAGGTTGCCGCTCATCGCATCGAATCTTACTGAGTCAAGGATCGCGGAAAGATTCTTGTTATAGTTCCTGTAGATGACATCAGCTTCGGCAACGCCGCCCGCAAGGATCAGCTCCTGCTGGACATCGGAGATCTGTGACTGGACATTTCTTAAGTCCGTTACGACCGATCTCATCTCTTCGGGAACGACGATCGCGAGTTCCTGTCCCTTTGCGACTCTGGAACCCTCTGTGATCTGAGTTACGAGTTCGCCTTCATTAACGCTGCTTATCGTATCCTCATCTCTTACGATGAGTGCTCTTGCTCCGATGGTATGCTCAACGGCACCGGTCGTAACAAATGAGAAATTAGGTTTCTCGGCAATATAGTCGTATAAGTGGTGTACCACGAATACGAGCACGAAAAGCGCTGCCGCCACTGCAACCGCACCCAGGACACCGTTCCTTATCGCACGGCTCTCGGCACTCTTCTGAGAAGGATTCTTGCGCTTGAATTCGTTCTTCTCGATCTTGGCCTGTTCTTTAAGTCTTGCCTCTTCCTTGCGTCTTGCCTGCGCTTCGATCTTTGCCTGCTCTTTGGCTCTTGCCCTCTCCCGGGCAGTCATGGGTCTTCTCTTTGCAGCAGTCTTACCCTGCGGCTTAGAAGGCTTTGCCTTATTCTCAACGGGCTTGCCTTTTATATCAACACTCGGGATGATGCTCTTTTCTGTCTTTACTGCATCGTCAGCAGCAACAGTCTGCTGCTTTATCTCATTAGCTTTTGCAGCGGGACGGTTTGTCACGGGCTTTGCGCCAGCAGGTGCTTTGACCGGCTGCTTTTTACCAATGAAGGGATTATTAGCAGGCTTTTTTGCCGGAGATACCATCTGACGTCCCTTGGTCTGGGGTTTGCCCTGACCTTGAACGGGTCTTTTAGCAGCGGAACCTGCAACAGGTCTCCTGCCTGAACTGACAGGCTTTCCGCTTGCCTTATTCCTGTCAGCCGGCTGACCTTCCGGACTGTTATACCACTGTTTTCCGTCTGCCATTATGATCTACCCCCGACAGCCAGCATGCATGCTAACTTGGCCTGCTCTTTTGCAAGGCTTCCCTGCATATATGCGATATAGGGCGGCTTCATAGGACCGTCGCAAGAAAGTTCCGTAGTGGCGCCCTGAACAAAGGCACCGGCTGCCATTATGACCTGGTCGTCATAACCCGGCATATCCCACGGAACCGGAGTAACAAATGAATCGACCGGTGAACAGGACTGGATAGCACAGCAGAACTGCTCCATCATCTTGGGGTCACCGAATTCTATGGTCTGAACGATATCGCCTCTTGCCTCAGTCGAAGAAGGGCTTGTCTTATAACCTTCATTGCATAATATCTCGGCAGCGAAAACCGCACCCTTGAGGCATTCGCCCACACAGGCAGGCGCTGTAAATAAGCCTCTTGCGATCATGGAATTGGCGCCCATTGTGGGACCTACTTCACTTCCGAGACCGGGTGTCGTAAGGTGTCTTGCGGCATTCTCAACAAGATCTTCTCTTCCTGCAATATAACCGCCTGTCTTTGCGATACCGCCGCCGGGGTTCTTGATAAGTGATCCCGCTATGACATCAGCACCGACTTCTGTCGGCTCTTTCTTCTCCGTGAATTCACCATAGCAGTTATCAACCGCAACGATGATGTCTTCCCTGATGGAATGAACCAGAGAAGCGATCTTTTCGATATCGGCGCAAAGAAGAGCTCTTCTGCCTGTATAGCCTCTGGACTTCTGGATGAATACCATCTTCGTCTCAGGCTTTATCGCTGCCTTTATAGCATCAAGATCGGGAGTGCCGTCAGCCTTCAGGTCGACTTCCTCGTACTTGATGCCATAAGACATAAGTGACATGTCATTATTTCCGGACGAGAGGCCAATCGTGGCCATAAGAGTATCGTAAGGTCTTCCGGTGACCGAGAGCATGATGTCGCCCGGTCTTAACGCACCATAGAGCATGGCTGAGATGGCCTGTGAGCCTGTGCTGATCTGCCATCTGACATATGCTTTCTGAGCGCCGAATACCTTCGCGAAAATATTCTCTATCTTCTCGCGTCCCACATCGTCATAACCGTAGCCTGATGTGGAACCCATGTGCGTATCGGAGAATTTCTCGCTCCTGAATGCATCAAGGACTTTGAGTTCGTTGTAAGTTACTATGTCGTCAATGCGCGCATAAACATCCTTCAAAGCCTCTTCAGCCTTACATGCTGCTTCGATGGCCTTGTCAGACACGCCGTATTTTCTGTAGTTATTGATACTTTCTCTCACTAAGTCGTCCATAACTTGTAATTATATCAAAGTAATGCGATACAACAAAACAAATTACTTGTAATATAGGACGGCAATTCTATGGCAATTAGCCTGTTTTTATGAATAAATAGCCAGTTTTATGGAACCGGGAACGCACTCAAAGGAAACTTTGTGTCCGGAGAAGTCCTCACCGTCGTAATTTCCGTTCAGGTCTCTGGAGCCGGTTGCCTCGACAGTGACCACTGTCGTGACGAAATTATCGATCTCCTTGTATCCGTCGTGCTTGCCATTCTTGTACTTGGTTATCAGATAGAGAGATCTGAGAAGGCCTACCGCGTCTATTGCACAGCAGTTAATAAGGCCGTCGTCGATCTTCGCCTGCGGAGCCGGACAGAAGCCGTCACCATAATAGGAAGCATTGCAGACAGCGATCAGGGTATGTTTGGTCTTGACCGACTCATTGGGCTTTCCGTCAGCTCTTAAGGCATTGAACTTGAAGTCAAAATGCCTGTTTCCGAACAGACACCCGAAAGCAGATGAGATATATGCAGTATTCCTGACAAAACTCGAATTGGGGTGAGCCAACACCTTGCCCTTTGCCCTGAGCTGGACCTCCGTGTCAAGGCCTATGGATGCAACATTAAGGCACCACGCGGAGTTCGCCTCTATCTTATTGCCGAACTTGTCATATGAGATGACCCTGATAAGGTCAGAAGCCTTTACCGTGAATTTCTCATCATAGATGTCTTTGAGACATATTTCACAGTTGTGCCTGTGATTCTCATCCATTATCGATCTCGTGAAGTCATTGCCGGTGCCAAGCGGGATCAGCGCCATCGGAGTATCTGTCCGGGCAAGTGAATTAGCTACCTCATGCATCGTTCCGTCGCCGCCGCAGGCAACGACGAGCAGATCCTCCCCGCCTGCAGCATTGCGTGCCGCCTCGCCCGCATGACCTGCAAATTCCGTATAGACGATCTCCGTCTCATCAGGATATTTCGCAGAATATTCCGCGACGGCAGCCTTGAACCTTGCCAATACTTTAGGTTCGGCCCTGCTGTTAACGATGAATAATTTCTTCATTGAAATACCGTCTTTTATTCTTTTTCAGAAAGCTTTACAACAACATCGACCATATCTTCAACGGTCTTGACCTCATCAAGGAGCTCGTCCGGCAGACGGACATTATAGGTCTCCTCAACATCGATGACGAATTCATAAAGCTGAAGGGAATCAAAAGGCAGATCGGAATTGAATACCAGATCAGAAGTGATCTCATCCGGAGAAATCTCCAGAGTCTCAGCCATGATCCTGATAACGTCTTTTTTTACTTTTTCTCTGAATTCACCGGAGTCTGCCATCTTATTTTTTCTCCTTGGTTGTATCATTTGCAACCTGGCTAGCAGTTGCCCTTACATTTTTGCTGTCATCGTAGCGTCTTAACTGCTGCTCGACATATACATCAACTTCATTCACGAGATCGAGGAGCTTCTTTCTGTCAGCCTCATCGTAACCCGCGAGGATATGCTTCGCGAGCACTCTGTGGAACTTGCTGTTCATACGGCATGCAAGCTTTCCGTTGTGGGTAAGGCTGATCCTGACGATCCTCTTGTCACGTTTATCGCGCTCCCTGTGGACATAGCCCTTCTTGACCAGTCTGTCTATTGCAACAGTCAGCGTACCCGTGGTGATACCCAGGTCTTCTGCTGTCTTGGTCATGGTACGGGCATCGTAAGGTCCGATCGCAGTAAGAGTATGCATCTCGGCAATGGACAGATCCTTGAAATAACCTGCCTGCAGGGACTTCTCTTCTGTTAAAACGACATTCTCAAAGATCCTTACAAGGGCCTGAGACATCTGTTCTTCTTCGTTAAGCAAGACTGATCTCTCCCGATAATTTGACTTACAAAATAATTATAACAAAAAAACTTGTAAAAAAATACTTAGGCCTTGACGCCCGCGAAAAGATCATTTCGCGGCTTTGACCGCCTTCTTGTCTCCGTTTACGAGCACGACAACGAATACGAGCACAAAGAGCGACAGACCGCCTAAGATCAGCATAAATCCGTCATTCATTCCGATGTTCTGAAGTGCGACGTCACCGTATGTTCCCATGAGATTAAACAGGATGTGCGTAAAGAGAGGAATAAGGATCGAGCGGTACTTGTATCTCAGGAATCCGAGGAAGAATCCGAGGATGGAAGCATAGATGCCCTGAACGAGATTCATGTGCATCACTCCGAATAAGATTCCCGAGATGAGGATCATGAAGAAAGGCTTGATGTTCGACTTTTCGAGATAGCCGAAGCAAAGACCGCGTACACAGAGTTCCTCGACCACAGGGCCTAAGAAGATCACATAGATCAGCGTTATCAGGAAATTGCTTCCGAGACCTGCCTGCTCGACGAGCTTTGCATATGCATCCATGACATCAGGGAAGATCCAGTAAGCTATGGTAAAACCTGCTGAGATCGAGAAGTTAAGACCTACAACGGTGCCTATTGCAGCAAGGATGGATTTAAAACCGAATATCTGTCCGAGCTTTAGCTTGGGAGCTTTCTTGACGAAGCCGTTGTAATACCATATCGCGAAAACGATGATCGCGATCGCGGCATACGCCAGATATGAATAAAAGGCGTATTTATCCGTAAAGATCTTCATGACCTGATCCGTGAAGTCCATAGCAGAATCAGGAAGACCTCCGTTACCTGCCAGTTCAAGGCTTGCCATTACGAAGAACGGCAGCTGGCATATGGACTGGATCATAATAAGTGCGGCAACGGGAACGACCGCAAGGAATATGTATCCTATGCGCACTTTCCTGCCGGGAGCCGCAGTTGTCTTAACCGCGGAAGTATTTGTCTCAACGTTCGCCTGAACCTGTTCGATGTTATTCTCTGACATACGCTTAAACTCCTGCCTTTACCTGAATTTAACTATTGTAACACCTGCATCTCCCTCGCCCTGTGCTCCGGCGCGGAATGATTCGACCCTGTCGTCCTTGATGAGCATATCCTGAACACATGATCTCAAAGCTCCCGTACCTTTGCCGTGAACGATCCTTGCTTCCTTGATACCTGCAAGAACACAGTCTTCCAGGTATTTGCCAAGGCTCGATTCGGCTTCGGCCGTAGTCATACCGATAAGCATGAGTTCAGCCTTTGTGGAGGATGCCGCGTTAAACCTTACCTTGCCCATATCTTCAGAGCCTGACTTTGACTTAACAGCCTTGGCTTTCTGAACATTTCTTGTCTTGCCGCGCATGAACTCATCGCGCTGTGCCTTGGTGGGCATCATGAGCTGGCTCTTCTTGACCGCGATCTTCATGCTTCCGCACAATATATTGACCGAACCGCTCTTGGAAAGGTCTGATTCGGCAATGCCGGTCTGGCCGAGAGAAGGAACATAATAGCATTCGCCCTTTATGACTTCCTTTACCGGTTCACCGCTCAAAGCGACTGTCTTAACAGCGTCTTCGTCCTCTTCATCAAGGTCGCTGATCCCCGCTCTGAGCTTTCTTCTGATCTTATCTAATTCCTTCTCGCGCTCTGCCCTGTCCATATCCTTGGATCTGCGCCTTAATTCGCGGAGTTCTTCTGACAATTCATCCTCGCGCTCCTGGAGGAGTCTCTTCTGCTCTACGCGCATGTCGTTTAAGATCTTCGTCTTGGACTGCTTGAGCTTCGCATTCTCTTCCTCAAGTCTTGCCTTCTCTGCCTTGAGCTCTATGTTGAGCCTGTCGTTCTCTGAGGCAAGAGCCGTAGCTCTCTTGGTCTCGGCTTCCGCCTTTGCTATGAGAGCTTCGTAGTTCAATTCATCGGAAGACATTCTGGATTTAGCGTTTTCGAGGATGTGCTTAGCCAGTCCCAGCTTGCTTGAGATAACAAACGCATTGGAAGAACCCGGTCTACCGGTGATGAGCTTATACGTGGGAGCCAGCGTCTCCGTATCGAATTCGCAGGAGGCATTCATTACGCCTTCCGTAGTCTCCGCGTAGCCTTTAAGCTCTCTATAGTGCGTCGTCGACATGACGATACAGTTCTTCTTTCTTAACTCTTCGATGATGGATATCGCAAGAGCTGCGCCCTCAGCCGGATCAGTGCCCGAACCTAGCTCGTCCAGCAGGACGAGTGATCTGCCCTTTATATTCTTCAGAATGAAGACGATATTGGACATGTGCGAAGAGAACGTCGAGAGGCTCTCTTCTATGCTCTGCTCGTCGCCTATGTCTGCCAGTACCCTGTCGAAAACGCATACTTCAGATCCGCTCTCTGTCGGGATCGGAATGCCCGCCATGGTCATCATAACAAGCAGTCCGCATGTCTTAAGAGATACTGTCTTACCGCCCGTGTTAGGACCTGTAACGATAAGAGCGTCGTAGCTGTCACCGACTTTGATGTCGACAGGAACAACGCTGTCTTTGGGGATCAACGGGTGCCTTGCGCCCTTAAGATCGATCCTGCCGTCCAGATTAAGATCCGGGCAGAAGCAGTTATTCTCAACTCCGTATTCGCCTCTCGCGAAAATGTAATCAAGCCTGGATACCAGACCCATGTTATTTTCGAGAAGGGCGCTTATCGATACGACCTCATTAGTAAAGACCTTAAGTATCCTCTGGATCTCAGCCTGCTCTGCGAAGTTTAATTCGGCGATCTTGTTATTAGCTTCAACTACGCTCATCGGCTCGATGAACAGAGTCTGGCCGGACGACGATGCGCCGTGCACGATGCCTTCGATCCTGCCGTTGAAATCAGCCTTGACCGGAATGCAGTATCTTCCCTCCCTTAAGGTTACGATGCTCTCCTGGAGCATGTCGGCGTGATTGGATATAACACGGTCAAGCAACGATCTGATACCGCTTGCGATATTCTTGCGTTCCCTTCTTATCGAAGACAATTCTTTGCTCGCCTTGTCGGACACTTCATCCTGACCGAGGATAGAACTCTCTATCTTCTCAAGAAGACTCTGGCATGTCTCTACTTTGTCAACAAGAGCGCAGATATCAGGCTCTGTCTCATCGACAAAAGGAGCACCGGCAGATCTCGCCTTGGTGATCGCCTTTTTGACCTCATCCGAAGCTCTGAGGAAAGATGCCACTTCCAGAAGCTGTCCGCATGTCAATGTGCCGTCAGCCTTCGCATAAACAAGCGATTCCTTGAGATCTCTCATGCCGCCTAAAGGAAGCATGCCGAATCTCATGATGTGATCCATAGCCTGCCTTGCGCAGGAAAGCTCTGATTTTACATAGTCCATGTCACAGCATGGAGCCATATCCATACAAAGCTCACGCCCGTAGGAAGTCCTGGCCCTGGCCGTAACGTTGTCTCTGATCTTGTTAAATTCAAGCGTTTTCAAGACGCGCCCGCGGATCTTCTTCCGCTCAAGGCTCTCTTCAAAACTCATATATTCGTACATGGTTTTACTGTTCCCCTATCCGCACTTTTCTTACAGATCAACCAAGTCTCTTAGCATTCTCAATGATATCGGGAGTGATGGTCTTAGTCATCTCAAGACCTTCCTCGATATCAACATCGGTGATGTCACCGTGCTGTCTTACCACGAGCCTGTTGAATCTCTTGTCCATGAGGCAGTCAATGGCCTTGATGCCCATAAGGCTTGCCATCGTTCTGTCTCTTAATGTCGGTGATCCGCCTCTCTGCAGGTGTCCGAGGATCGTGGGACGTGCCTCAATGCCCGTAGCCTCCTCGATCTGCTTTGCGATATCCTCGGCATGACCGACGCCCTCTGCAACGATAACGATATAGTGCTTCTTGCCTGTGTTGCGGCCGTCAAGGATCACCCTTAATACATCCCTGTTGAAGTCATAAGGAACTTCAGGGATAAGAATGCTCTCTGCACCTGTCGCAATACCGACGTTCAGTGCGATCCAGCCAGCATGTCTGCCCATTACTTCGATAACGCTGCAGCGCTCGTGCGATGAAGCGGTATCTCTCAGTTTATCGATGCACTGCATAGCAGTGTTCATTGCCGTGTCATATCCGATCGTATATTCAGTTGAAGCGATATCGTTGTCGATCGTTCCCGGGATGCCGATAACGGGCATTCCGATCCTTGCAAGAGCTCTTGCGCCCTTATAAGAACCGTCGCCGCCGATAACGATAAGCGCGTCAAGCTCATAAGCTTCCATCATGCGCGCGCCCTTGAGAACACCCTGATCTGTCATGAATGTCTGGGATCTTGCGGTCATGAGGAATGTTCCGCCGCGCTGCAAAGTCTCTGATACGCTTCTGCCGTCCAAAGGCTTGATCTCGCCCTTCCAGAGTCCGTGATAACCTCTGGTAACGCCATACATCTCGAAGCCTGCATTGATTCCGGCTCTTACAACGGCTCTGATTGCCGCATTCATGCCCGGGGCATCTCCGCCGCTCGTAAGTACGCCGACACGCTTAACGGGTTCCACTGTGCTCTTATCTATTTTGTCGTAGTTAACAGCTCTAAGGCTGCTGATCTCAGGAAGGTTGCTCTCATCATAAAGAAGTCTGCCCATAATATGCCTCCGAAAAGCAAAAAGGATTTCGGCATCATTATACACTAAATATTTATTACTTATTACAGGGCGCGCCTTAAAAGAACAGTTAACTGACAAAACTGTCCGTTTTAAGCATAAATCTCAGACATGAAGAGCAAAATGACGCAGGCAAGATTGATAAGGATCAGGGCACCCGTGACAATAAGGTGCTTCTTCTTTTCCCTGTAGATCGTTGCTATGAATTCTCTTACAAAAGCATTTATCCAGAAGTACTTCTTGGTCTTGCTTCCGATGCCTTCAACCCTGATTCCCTGCGCTTGTGCAAGCATTCCGGATCTGAACACATGGTAATTCGTCGTTGAGAAAGCTGCCTTGAAGTCTTCAGATCCCCTGTGTTCCCTGATCTTTTCAAGGGAGAGCCGGAAGTTTTCTTCCGTATTGACGGACTTTGTCTCTGCAATAATGCGGTCCTCAGGGATCCCATTTTCGAGCAGGTAGCGCCTTATGGCCTCGCCTTCGGGAATGACCTCATCACTTCCCTGTCCGCCCGTGGGCACGAAAATAATGTCTTTGCCCGTGGCTTTCTTCTGCATATCAGCGAACTCCAGTGCCCTGTCGACCCTGGACTGCAAAAGCATCGGGAGCGTCCCGTCCTTACGGACCTGGCATCCGAGGATCAGGATATAGTCCTTGTCGAATGCCGGGACGTGCTTGGCAGCCTTGACGCACACAGCGATCGAACCTATAAGGATGCACTCGAGATATGTCGTAACTGTCGCGAAAGTACTCTGTGAGAAGAGCTCGAAAAAATGCCCCGGACTGTTCGTCTTATGGACGTCGATAACGCTCGTCCTTTGCAGAAATTCACCAATGATCACCGGAAAGAATGCGGAAAAGCCAATAAACAAGGCAAGGAATACAGCCAGCATGTTGCGCCAGTTCTTCCCTTCCTTCATCATGAGCTCAATGTTATATTTGGTGACTATAACCGTGGTTACAATGATCACCGGAAGCGTAAGCCAGGTGAAATACTCTGCGCAGGTTCCTATGCTGCTCAAAACTCCGCTTAAACCGTTCCTATACCCGAGAGCCCTTATCTGGGCAAGCGCAAAGAACACGGCAAAAACCGCAAGTCCGCAGTAACTGATATTGTCATAGCCGTAAAGCGTTTTCTTTGACTGATCGATGTACTTTTTAATGAAATATGCTGCCACAAGAAGCAGGTACAGAATAAGACATATAATGACAGATCCGAATCCCGTGCAGTCGCCCAGAAAGCCCCCTTGTGTGATTACTCCGTTTTTATGGACAGTGAGGAAAAATGAACTGCTGACGCCTTCGTCACCGGATACATAGACAAAGACATGTCCGGGGGTCTTGGCTCTGAGGTCTGCGGTATATCCTTTTTCTGTCTGTTGGAAGCCGAGGATCTCAATCTCTCCTCCGTCATCGGAAATGATATCCACTATCTTGAGTTCATTATCACTCCGGAAGGCATTGTTTACATAACGGTACTCTTTCCCGACATGCAGGATATAAAGATAGCTGCCTGAAGCCAAAACGGCAGCCAGGACTATCAGAATGAGTTTGATCTTCAGATCTTTCATGGTATTTACGTCTCTCACGGGACGATTATACCATTTGCGGCTGTAATCGTGACTATATCGTCAAATGCGGAGATTATTTGGCCTCATCAAGCGCTGTCTGGACACGCTTGCTCATGACGCTGATGACGTCATCAAGCGAACGGCCGCCCTTGAAATATGAAGCCGCCTCTTCACGAATGATCTGCTCGACATTCTCACCGACATTCATGCCGCCGTATGAAGATTCCAGGATATTGATATATCTGTCTATCGATTCTCCCGGAACCTCTTCGGCATGCTGGTAATAACCCATTTCCCCATTTGCGACCATTCTGTTATATTCATCAAGTATTACTTCTGCTTTTGAGCGCAGTGCTTCGCGGTTTATCGGATTGCCGTCCATAGTCTTCTGAATATCGTAAGATAAAAGCACCTTCACAAAATCAGCGCACGCTTCAGGATATTCCGAGCCGGCAGATACACTTACATAATCGTGAGATACCGACATCGGTCCTCTTCCGTCATAGGAGGGAAGCCCGTACATTCCGATACCGTCACCATACAGAAGATAACATTCCACATAAGAAGAGAATGAATACATATTGCCGTAGACAGCTCCCGTCTTGCCTTCGAGCCTTGCGTTTCTGTCATTTATCTCATCCATAACCTGCTGAACATAAAGACTGTGTTCGCCATAATACTCGTCGTAATAATCACCGTTACTGACAAGTTCCTCGTCTAATCCGTGTTCATCAACAAATAACATCAGTTCACGGAATTCATCGCAGTCAAAATGCACCTTGCCGTCGTATATGAACATATCGCTCATATTCATAAACAGGCTCGTGAAATAATCAGTCTTTCCCCTCTTATATCCGGACGTCCGGCTCATGGGGTCAACGCCGTTACACACTTCATCGACAAACTTCACATAGGATTCAAACGTAAAGCCATTCTGTCCTTCAGGCATATTCGAAGTTGCTGTTATGATCCCGGCTGCCGAGATATCAAGCGGCACTCTGTAAAGTGCATTACCACTCTTTGCAGCATCAAATGCATTCGCGAAATACTCCTGTCTGAACGAATCACTGCCGGTATCAAGATATTGTGCCAGATCTGCATAACGGGTCTCGTCGGAAGGATCAGGTATCGGGTCATAGGAAAGAATGACATCGTAATCCACATCCTTATATACAGGCATTTCACCCTCACTTACTTCGTAAGGCAATACAAACTTCATGAAATAAGAGTCATTCGTATCATTGAACTGTTTCATCGCAGCAAAATCTGCCGTCTCAGGGAAAAAATAATCATCTGAAGTGGACAGTATAAGTTCGGTCTTTCCCGCATGAGGATTTGATGATGCTTTGGACAGATGCATGATCTTATAACCATACCCGTTCCAGTAACTCTCCTCATTACCATACGTCTCAATACCTAATATCATCTCATCACAGTTGTCAGATACATAAAAGCATTGAGCTTCCATCACTTCTGACGCCAACTCGTCCACATCGTCGTAATCAAATAGATGCTCCAGCTCTCCGGTCTCTTCATCAAGGAGGTTAAAACCATTGAGATCCCTTGCGATCTGCTTTCCTGATGCGTATTCGACCCAGAAGCCGTCCGTTCCGTATAATCCTTCAAGCTCACTGACATCACCTGTTGCAGGATCGACAGAGGCAAAAACAACTTCATGTGTTTGAAGGTATACGGGTAAAATGACCGTGCCTTCCTCACCCTGAATGAATTCTCCCAGCTGATCGATCCCGCCGTTTATTGCGGCATCCAGATACAATTCTTCAACTTCACCGTCCGGGGTCTTTATAAAGAGAGCGCGTCCGGAATATCCTGAAGCAAATAACGTATAGCCGTTTACCGTATAAATATCGTTAATGTAAAACGAATCATAATAATAATCGTTATACTGATCCGGCATTACCAGTTCTTCACCATTGAGGTAGTAAATAAGCTCCTTGGTATCCTTGTTATAATTTTCTTCAAGCGTATTCAGTCTGTTATCAGAAACCCATGCCTTCTGGAGCAGCCTGTAAGAACCGTTATTGACCGAGGCAACATAATCGATCTTATCAAGGAGCTCACCGTCAAAGGAAAACTTAAGCACTGACTGCTCATAGAAATTAAGGTATTCTTCTTCAGTCATATCCTTATAGTTACCGTCATAACGCTTCATAGCCTGGACATATATATAGATTTCCTCGCCGACGGTTCCGCAGCTCGTAAATTCGGAATAATCATAAAGATCATCAGGATAAAGATTGGATACCTCAAAAGAATTACAGTCATACCAGGTATCGCTTTCTTTTATGACCCTGTATTCCCTTTTATTCGAGGAGCA
>JAEEGL015983245.1_pt1 | contig 21421 bp, 15 predicted proteins | sample 9134231 | NCBI WGS metagenome assembly JAEEGL01 (sample SAMN16246548, study PRJNA631951) | gut metagenome | biome: gut microbiome; feature: rumen; material: fiber-attached | host: Bos | place: Iran: Karaj | collected 2018-10
ATACTGGCAATCCGGGAACAGATCGACAATATTTGACGGAAACGTTGGCGGGATGTAAGATAATGGTTAAATCTGGCTAGAAACATCTACCATCGGATCAGTCTCATTCCTGTCAACTGACGATTCCTTTACGCCATCATTTCCCCGCGGACGATTGCGCCTGCGGGGATTTTTTGTTATAATATAAAGTTAGGATTGTGCACTGTTTGATGATGCTGAAGGAGGTAGCCCTATGAAGATAAGAAACAGGATATTTGCAGGATTGTTATCTTTCGCTGTGGTTGCAGGTGAGCTGCTGCCCGTTTATGCGGCCGGAAATGGGGAAGAAGCTGTTTACGGGGAAGCGGAGACCGTGGAAGTTTCGGTTTCCCTGATCCAGGAAGGGGCTTTTCCTGCGGCGGAGGAATACGACGGAGCGGACCGGAGCGGGGAAGCAGACGGGGCTTTTTCAAAGGAAGCGGAGGAGGCTGTTGTTGCGGCGCTTAAGAAACGCGCTTCCAGCATCAATGTGTCCGCATATAATGTTTCGGTATCCAATGTAGCAAAATTCTACCAGGGCATCGTGAATGCCCATCCGGACCTGTTTTACGTTACGGGGGACTTTACTTACAGTCCGGGAAGCGGGACCGTGAGCACGATCACGCCCAAATACGCATCAAAATATGATAACAGTCATGTGGAGACATTTTATGCCACAGTAGACAGTATCCTTGCAGAAATGGGGTCGGACTGGCCGGATCTGGAAAAAGTGCTGTTTCTGCATGATTATCTTGTGACACACTGCGACTACCAGAAGACGAAGCCATATAGCAAATATGATGCTTATAATGCGCTTGTGGAAGGTGAAGCCGTATGTCAGGGCTATACGGAGGCTTTCGAATACCTGCTCCAGCGGATCGGTGTGGACGGGCAGATCGTTTCCAGTGCGGCGCTCAACCATGCCTGGAATGTGCTTCAACTGGACGGCGAATGGTATTATATCGACACCACCTGGGACGATCCCATCAACAAGGGCGGTTTCTACTGCGGACATAAGAATTTCCTGCGCAGCCTGCAGGGCATGGTTGAGAGCGGGCACGATTTCGACGACTGGGTCGGTGCGGAGGATTATGCAGATATCGATGCTACGATCCCGGGCGGGACTGCTTACGACGGTTATTTCTGGAGTGAGACCACCTCGGCTCTGCCTCTGGCCGGTCAGAAGACTCTGACCATCTCGGGAAAGACAGGCAGCCTCTATGATTTTTCGACGAAAAGCTCGAAAAGCCATACGGTAAAGGCCGGCACCTGGTATGTCTGGGGGGATAAGACCCGTATGTACTCCGGGGATTTTGCGCAGGTGGCCGCGCTGGGCGATAAATTCTATTATTCCACCCAGGACAAGATCTATTCCTTTGAGCTTGACGGAACGCAGGAAAAGGTATATTCCCTGGACAGCACGGAGATCAAGACCGGATATATCTATGGGCTGGGTGCGGGCGAAGACGGCCTGAGCCTGGTGTATCAGCTGAAAACGGCGCCGGATCAGGAAACCGTATATACCGGAAGTGTGCAGGTAGTAGAAGTTCAGGACCTTTCTGCGATTAAGCTGGATCAGGAACGTATCGTCATCCGCTCGGCGGATGAACAGGTCCGCCTGACGGCTACGGTATACGATGCCGACGGAAAAGAAGATAAAGATGCCGTGGTAAGCTTTGAAAGCGCCGATCCCGGAGTGGTTACGGTCAGTGAAGAAGGTGTCCTGACGGCGGCAGCCGACGGGAGGACCGTCGTTACGGCGCGCAGCGGTGAATTGTCGGCAGAATGCAGGGTGACGGTACGGCTTTCGGGAGGTACGCATTCCGCACTGGATCCGCTTCCCTATGATGATGGGGAAAATGCTTTTTACCTTGTAAAAGGGCAGAGCATCAACATGGCGCGTGAAGGGAAGCCGACACTCATCAATAATCCCGATGGCGCGGTTTCCCTGTCAAAGAAAGGGATCGTCACTGCGAAAAAGGAAGGAACGGCCAGGCTTAAGATCGAGGAATCTGCCGAAGGCGGTGAAGCAGTCTTTTCGGAAGAATACGATTTTTATGTTGTGGAACCGGCTCTGAATGAAAAGGATTTAAGTCTTCTGCCCGGGGAGTCGTATGCACTCGGGATCGGCCTAAACTGCCATAAGGAGGACCTGTCGGAAAAATATCCGCTTTACTGGTACAGCAGCGCGCCTTCGGTGGTGAGCATCATTGACGGGGAAGCGGTCGCGATCGCAAAAGGAAGCGCGACGCTTACGGCCTGGGTGAACGGAAAAACTTATAAATTGAAGGTGAAGGTGGCGGATACAAGAAAAGCCGACCTTTCCGTAAAAGAAGACAATAAGCAGGGGACGGTCCTGTTTGATACGATCAGGCTGCAGCCGCTGCAGAACCTGACGCTCAAGATGAAAGGGCTCAGCCTGAAGAACCGGGATTGGGACTCCGCAGACGATCCCATGGAAAAGAAGACGGAAGGAAAGAAGAGCGTCTATGAGAACCGGATGCTCAGGATCGATGCGAACGGTGGTAAGCTGACGGCTATCGGCAGCGGCAGCTGCACCCTGCGCTTTGTGGACGAGAAGGAAACGGAATACCTGCTGCCGGTGACTGTGGCAGAGCCGCAGGAGCAGCGGATCTATCTGAATGTGGGAAAAAGCGCCAAGTTGAGGTATTACGGCGTAAAGAACCGGGAGGTCAGCTTTAAAAGTGATGATACTTCGGTGGCTTCCGCGGATGAAAAGGGCACGGTAAAGGGAAATGCGGCAGGTATGACTGTCATCCGCTTTACGTATGAAGGCTTTGAATTCCGTACCTGCGTGTATGTTGAGAATGCGGCGTTTGAGGAAGAAGCCGGCGTTCTCCGCAGCGTTAAGGCAGACAGCTATACGCTCGATATAAAGAAAGGGGAAACGTATGGACTCAGATTCCGTACGGACGGCGCCTACGCGCTATACCAGCCGGTGCTCTTTAAGAGCAGTAAGAACAAGATCGCATTTGTGGACGAAAACGGTCTGATCGAAGCAAGAGCGGAAGGATCTGCTGTGATCAGCGCCAAAGTAAACGGGAAAAAGATCACGGTCAAGGTAAACGTGGTCCCGGGCGATCCGGAGTAAGAAAATGAGAAGAAGAACACTTGAGAACAGATTTAAACGAAGCTTCAGCGCACTGCTGATCGCGAGCCTCTTATGCAGCGAGACCCTGCCGGTACTGGCGGAAGGGGGAGACGCGCTGCAGACGGAGGATACGGTAAGTGCCGGTGAAGCCGATAGGGGTGGAGCAGACAGCCTCAGCGCAGACAGCGTAAGCGTGGATGCCGCAGCTACGGAGGAGAGCGGGGAAAACGATCCCGGCAGCAGTCCCGAAGAGTCTGAGAACGGCAGCAGTATAGAAGATAGCAATGAGGGGGAAGAGTACGGCTTTCTGCCCGGCTATCTGGAGTCGGAGACCGAGCTGAATGCCTGCGTGATCGATACCGGTTATGATTATTATGAGATGCGGGATCAGCTGCAGGAAGGCATGGACGGCTCTGCGGATATGCGCATGGCAGCGGAGCAGGAGAACGATCAGCCTGCACCGGCCTTTCCCTGCGGCTATGAAGAAGACTGGCTTTCCTATTTTACGGAGAATTATCCGGATACCCGGAACCAGAATCCCTACGGTACCTGCTGGGCGCATTCTTCCATCGGATTGATCGAATTCAACCTGATCCGGCAGGGAATTGCGAAGCGCAGTGTCGACTTTAGCGAGGCTCATCTCATTAACTGGTGTTACGTGAATGGTACGCCCTCGGTCGCAGGGGACACCGGCGACAGGGTGACGCTCACAAACGAAGGGTTCGGAGGAGGACTGCGCGGAGGCGGAAATCTGGAGTGTTCCGTCAATACTCTGATGCGTCAGCGCGGCGTGGCTTCGGAGAATACGGCTTCCTACGCTTCGGTGCTTGAGGAAGGAGATGAATGGACGGGAGCGGATCCCTCTACGGAGCGGGAGGACGTGGCCTGGCTTACGAACGGTTATTTTATCGGCATACGTGAAAACCCGGAGCAGGTGAAAGAGGCGATCCTGAGAAACGGGGCCGTAGGCATTTCCTACCTGGATAATGCCTCATTCTATAACAGTGCGCACAATTCCTATTACGGAGACCGGTATACGAATACGAATCACGCCGTCATGGTGGTGGGCTGGGACGATGATTTTCCCAGAGAATATTTTGAAAAGCTGCCGGAGAATAACGGCGCCTGGCTGATCCGCAACAGCTGGAGTACGGAGACGCGGGCGGGGCGGGGATCCTATTTCTGGCTTTCCTATGAAGATACGAGCATCAAGGGCGCCTGGGTCTTTGAAGCAGCCGTGGAGTTCCCGTATGATAATCATTATTATTACGATTCCCAGATCCACTGGACCGGAAGCCGGAAATACAGTGACACGAGCCTGCCGGGATATTCCGCCAATGTATATACGGTCTGCGGAGAAGGCGGAGCAGACCGGGAAAAGCTGGAAGCCGTTACCTTCCAGGCGCCCCAGAGCTGGGTGGGCGGTACGGACTACAGCATCCTGATCTACCGCAACCTTACGGATCCGACCAATCCCGCATCCGGCCATCTGGAAACGGAGTCGGTCACTAAAGGAACCGTTTACTATACAGGAGAATATACGGTACGTCTGAAGCGCCCGGTGATCCTTGACCGGGGAGAGAATTTTTCGGTCGTCATCAAAACAGAGACCGGAAAGTCCGTAGCCTATGAAGTGCCGCTGTACAACTGGCGCTTTGTGTCCTCGGAGGTGAACGCACAGACAGGACAGAGCTTCTGGTCTTCCACGACGGAAAGCTGGAAGGATCTGGCAGAGCTGGGAGCTTCGTATACCTATCAGGACGTGAAGCACGAGATCACGCCCAATTTTGTGATCTCGGTGCTTACGACGGATGTCCCGGAGCCTCAGGACGGCAGGGAATACCACAGGATCCGTTTTGAGTGGAGGGCGGGCGCAAATGAAAAGAAGATGGTTCATGGGGAGGCACCGGATCCCATGCGTGTACCCATGCCGGTCGCAGCGGATTTTGTCTGCTGGGCGGATAAGGATACGGGAGAAGTCTGGGATCCCTCGGCACCGGTAATTAAGGATCGTGAACTGACAGCCTGTTATATGGATGATATCGCCGATAAGATCTCGGCGGCGGATCCTGTGCCCGCACTGAACGGGGACAGTCTTTATCTCATCGCCGGACAGAGCTTTCAGCTTGATCCTGCGGCAGAATGGAGCGTGTATTCCGAAAGCTGCGTGAAAATCGATAAAAAAAGAAAGCAGCTCAGAGCCGTAAAGGAAGGTGTGGAGATCCTTAAGTGTACGAAGGACGGAGTGACGGAGCAGATCCTCGTGTATGTGACAGTGCCGGCTTTTGAGAAAAAGACACTGAGCCTGATCCCGGGGCAGGAAGAAAAGCTTTCGCTGAAAATGGTTTTCTCCGGAAGCGACAGGACGGAGTATTATCCCATACTTTGGAAGAGCAGCGATCCTTCCGTGGCTGCGGTAACGGACGGCATCGTATGTGCCGGAGCAAAGGGAAGCTGCGAGATCAGCGCCATCGTCAACGGAAAGCGCCTTCGCTGCAAGGTAAAGGTCAATGATACCGAAATGCCGCTGCTCGACGGCGTGGATGATGAGATCGCGCTCATGCCGCTGCAGACAGTGAGCCTGAAACGCAAGGGCTTCAGCTACAAGAATATGAGCTGGGATTCGGAAGCCGGAATGAAGCTGAGCGGAAGCGGGAAGAAGCAGGTCTATGAGGATGCGGTGGTACGCATCACGGCGGACGGGAAGCTGAGTGCCATCGGTACGGGAACGACGGTCCTTCACGGAAGCCGTGCGGAAAAGAACGGCAGCGTTACGGAGACCGTCATCACGGTCCGTGTGGAGGAGCTGCCGGAGCAGAGGGTGTTTGTGAATCTGAATGTGCCGAAGCCCCTGCGTTTTTACGGGGTAAAGAACAAGGATGCGACGGACTGGACGAGTGATTCGCCTTCCTTTGTGAGCGTGGACGAGAAAGGCAGGGTCTGCGGCCTGGCCGTGGGAAGCGCTGTGGTGAGCTGCCGTTATCAGGGCTTTGTTTACCGGGCAAGGGTCTTTGTGGAGAATTATGTTCTGCAGGAAAACGCAGCCCTGCAAAGGAAAAAGGAGAACAATCCTTATGCTTACGCCGCCACGCTTGCCGCCGGTCAGACACTGCGTCTGGAGGCGGTGAAGGGAGAAGGCTACGGAAGCTACCAGCCTGCGTATTTTGCGAGCAGCAAACCGGAGCTGGCCTATGTGGATCAGTACGGCGTGCTCCATGCCCTGGCGCCGGGAAGCGTGACGATCAGCTGCAGAAGGAACGGGAAGAACCTGAAGATCAGCCTGAAGGTCGGTTGACATAAAAAACAAAATAAATTATACTTGGGAATGCTATGGAAAGATTATTGATTCATACTCCGGAAGGAGTAAAAGACACGTATGGGGCGGAGCTCTCCAATAAGAAAAAGCTGGGATCGCGCATCCAGGATGCGATGACATCCTTCGGCTACCGTGAGATACGCACGCCCTCTTTTGAATTCTTTGACGTATTCTCCCGTGAGGTCGGGACGACGCCGTCGAAGGATCTGTTCAAGTTTTTCGACAAGGAAGGGAATACGCTGGCCCTCCGGCCGGATTTTACGCCTTCCGTCGCGCGCTGCGCGGCAAAGTATTTCCTGGAGGAGCCGGTGCCCGTAAGGCTGTGTTATGAGGGAAACGCCTTCGTCAACGCCTCCGAGCTGCAGGGAAAGCTGAAGGAAACGACGCAGATGGGAGCGGAGCTTCTGGGAGACGCTTCGGCGGACGCCGATGCGGAGATGCTCTGTCTGGTGATCGAAGCCCTGAAAAAGACAGGGCTGGAACGCTTTACCGTAAGCGTCGGGCAGATCGATTTCTTCAAGGGGATCTGCGAGGAAGCAGGACTGGAGGAGGAACTGGTCGGAGAGCTCCGGGAGCATATCTCGGTCAAGAATTATTTCGGTGCGGAGGAACTTCTGCGTCAGGCCGGCGTTGCGGAGCATTACTTAAAGCTCTTAAGCCATGCCGGAGACGTATGCACCATAGAGGAACTGAAGGAAGCCGGAAAGCAGGTGAGCAACGAGCGTTCCGCGAAGGCCATTGAGCGCCTGGTGCGCGTGCATGAACTGGTAGACGCATACGGGCTGGCGGATTATCTGTCATACGATCTGGGGATGCTTTCAAAGTTTCATTATTATACCGGTGTGATCTTCAAGGCCTTTACCTACGGCGTGGGCGATGCCATTGTCAAGGGCGGACGCTATGACCGGCTGCTGGCGCGTTTCGGAAAAGATGCACCGGCGGTGGGCTGTGTATTTCTGCTGGATGACATGCAGGCGGCGCTGAGTGCCCAGGGCGTGCTGAAGGAGGAGGCGGAGGAGGTCTCCTGGATCGTTTACGACGAAGAGGGCAGGAAAGAAGCTCTGGAGGAACTCCACAGGCTCCGTGAACAGGGGCACAGGGTCTCCGGGATCCTGTATGACGAAAGGCTCGGCAGGGCTGCGTATACCGCAGCAGCTGAGCGGGATCAGATCAAAAATGTCCGTTTTTACGGAAATATCGGATAGGGGAAAGAAATTGGAGAGCGAACGTTATCTGACATTTGCACTGACAAAGGGCCGGCTGGCCGATCAGAGCCTGAAGCTGCTGACGAATGCGGGTTTTGAATGCGAGGAGCTCGTGGATCAGAAAAGCCGCAAGCTGGTCTTTGTGAATGAGGAAAAGAAGCTGCGTTTTTTCCTTGCGAAGGCACCGGATGTGCCCACTTACGTGGAATACGGGGTGGCGGATATCGGGATCACGGGCAAGGATACCATCATGGAGGAAGCAAGACGTGTTTTTGAAGTGCTGGATCTGAAGCTCGGGAAATGCCGCATGTGTGTCTGCGGCCCGGCCTCGGCCAGGACGCTTCTGGAGCATCATGAACTGATCCGTGTTGCGAGCAAATATCCCAGGATCGCAAGGGATTATTTTTATAATGAAAAATACCAGACCGTGGATATCATCAAACTGAACGGTTCCGTGGAACTGGGGCCCATCGTTGGCCTGTCGGACGTGATCGTGGATATCGTTGAGACCGGCGGAACGCTTCGGGAGAACGGGCTGGATGTTTTGGAGGAAGTCTGCCCCATCTCGGCCAGGATGATCGTCAACCAGGTGAGCATGAGGATGGAGAACGAACGGATCCGTGAGCTGATCAACCGGCTGCGGGAAGTCGTGGGATGAAGGGAGCAAAAATGCGTATCATAGAGCTGAACGAGGAGAATAAGGAATTATTTAAAAAGGTCCTTGAGAGCAGGAGCTCGGGGCGTTTTCCCGAGATCGAAAAGACCGTGGACGAGATCGTGGCTAATGTCCGCGAAAACGGGGATAAAGCGCTGTTTGAATACAGCCTTAAGTTTGATAAGTTTGCCCTGGATGAAAAAAACATCCGCGTGAGCGAAGAAGAGATCGAAGAAGCGATGGAGAGCGTCAGGAAGGAAGGCTTCCTTGAGGTGCTTGAGAAAGCGGCCGAAAACATACGGGTTTTCCATGAAAAGCAGAAACGCATCAGCTGGCTGGACATGAAGGAAGACGGGAGTATGCTGGGCCAGAAGTTCACCCCCATCGAAAAGGTGGGTGTGTACGTACCCGGCGGGAAAGCGCCGCTTTCCTCCTCCGTACTGATGAACCTGATCCCCGCAAAGGTGGCGGAAGTGGAAAGGATCGTCATGTGCACTCCGCCGGGACCCGACGGGAAGGTGGATGCCTCGATACTGGCAGCGGCCAGGATCGGCGGTGCAACGGAGATCTACCGCGTGGGCGGCGCCCAGGCGATCGCGGCCATGGCTTACGGAACGGAAACGATCGAGCCGGTCTATAAGATATGCGGACCGGGAAATATTTTTGTCGCGCTGGCAAAGAAAGCGGTCTACGGACAGGTCGGCATCGATTCCATCGCAGGCCCTTCGGAGATCCTGGTACTGGCCGACGAAACGGCCGATGCGCGCTATGTGGCGGCCGATCTGCTTTCACAGGCCGAGCACGGGCCTCTGGGCAGCTCGATCCTGGTGACGACATCGAAAGAACTTGCGGAAGCGGTGTCGAAAGAAGTGGATGCATTTATCCCGGGACTCTCACGGCGTGACGTGATCGAAAAGAGCCTGGAAGATTTCGGATACATCTTTGTGAGCGATGACATGGATCAGGCAGTCGATGCGGTGAACGAGATCGCGACGGAGCATCTGGAGATCATGACAAAGGATGATTTCGCCCTGCTTCCCCGCATCAAAAACGCGGGAGCGATATTCCTCGGAGCTTATTCCTCCGAACCGCTCGGAGATTATTTCGCGGGACCGGATCATATACTTCCCACGAACGGGACGGCGAAATTCTTCTCGCCGCTGAACGTGGATGATTTTGTAAAGAAATCCAGTATCATTTCCTATTCCCGTGAGGCGCTGGAACGGGATTCGGATTATATCATCCGCTTTGCGAAAAAGGAAGGGCTCACGGCTCATGCCAATTCCATCGCGGTCCGTTTTGGAAAGGAGATCTGATGAGAGAGGCAAAGATCACACGCACGACAAAAGAAACGGATATCTCGGCAGAGCTTTCCCTGGACGGGAGCGGAAAGTACGAGATCGATACGGGGATCGGCTTTTTTGACCACATGCTGAGCGGTTTTGCGAAGCATGGCTTTTTTGATCTGAAACTCAGCGCAAAGGGCGATCTGAATGTGGACGGACATCATACCGTGGAAGACTGCGGCATCGTCCTCGGCGAGGCCCTGAAGCAGGCTGTGGGTGATAAAAAGGGAATGAAACGTTACGGTTTCTTTATCCTTCCGATGGACGATGCGCTGCTGCTGGCAGCCGTGGATTTCTGCGGACGGCCTTATTTTTCCTGGGATGTGGAGATCCGGGAGGAACGCTGCGGCGATTTCGAAACGGTGCTTGCAAAGGAATTCTTCCAGGCTGTGGCGAACAGCGCGGCGATCAATCTGCATATACGCAAGCTGTCCGGGGAGAACGGACATCATATCCTGGAAGCGGCTTTTAAAGCATTCGGGAAGGCCGTGGATATGGCCTGTTCCATGGATGAACGTATCGACGGAGTTTTGAGTACAAAGGGGACATTATGAAAAAAAGATTTGCAGCAGCCATCTATCTGGATCAGGGAGGAGCGGTAAAGAACCGGATGGACCGGACGCTCCTGAAGGAGAAACCGGAGGAGCTGGCGCGTTATTACAGCGACCTGTGCGCGGATGAGCTGATCGTATTTGATCTGTCGGAAACGGATGAAGAGCACGAGGAGGCGATCGGGGCGCTGAAGCGCATCGTGGAAGCCAGCGAGGTGCCGGTCTGCGGCTGCGGACATATACGCCGTTTCGAGGATGTGAAAAAGATCCTCTATACGGGAGCTACTTCCTGTGCACTGAACTTTTCCAGGAATGACAACGTGGATCTTGCGGAAGAGGTATCCAAACGTTTCGGCAAGGACAAGATCTGCGCCTGCGTGGGCGGCGCCGGGGAGATCGAAGGAAAGAAGAGCATCTTAAACGAGTTCATTTCCAGGCTGATCCTGATCGGCGGGGCCGATGACCATTATCAGGGCGGAACGGTGAGTGCGGTGACGGCGGCCTGTTCGCTGCCCTTCATGCTGCCCATGCCGGATGCGGCGCCGGGGCAGATCTCGGCACTCTTAAAGAAGGAAAATGTGGCCGGCGTCTTCGGACCCCTGGTCAATGCCAATATCACCGAGCTGAACGCGATGAAGAGCTTCTGTGCGGCGGACGGCGCGGAAGTGAACGGCTTCGATGCAAAGCTTTCTTTCGCGGAATTAAAGACCAATGCGGACGGGCTCATTCCCGTCATCGTTCAGGATTACCGTACCAAAGAGGTCCTGATGATGGCCTGGATGAACGAGGAGGCTTATAATACCACGGTCAGCAGCGGGCGCATGACCTATTATTCACGGTCCAGACAGAGTCAGTGGATCAAGGGCGAGACCAGCGGGCATTTCCAGTATTTAAAGGAGCTGAGCGCGGACTGCGATAAGGATACGCTGCTGGCAAAGGTGAACCAGATCGGCGCTGCCTGCCATACCGGAAACAGAAGCTGCTTCTTTAATGAGATCCTGAAGAAGGATTATATCGATACCGACCCGATGAAGGTCTTTGAGGATGTTTATGCGGTGATCAAAGACCGGAAGGAGCACCCGAAGGAGGGCTCCTATACCAATTATCTCTTTGACAAGGGCATCGACAAGATCTTGAAAAAGGTGGGAGAGGAGTGTACCGAGATCGTGATCGCGGCCAAAAATCCCGATCCCGAAGAGATCAAGTACGAGATCTCGGATTTCCTCTATCATGCGATGGTATTGATGGTGGAACGGGGCGTAAGCTGGGAGGATATCACGAGAGAACTGGCCCGGAGGTAAGTATGAGATTTGAAGACCGGAAGCTGGCGCTGCCGGACCGTATCCTGATGAAGGTGGAAAAACCCGCAAGGTATACGGGCGGCGAGCCGAACAGTGTGTGTAAGGAAGCGGACCCGGTCAGGATCCGCTTCTGTATGTGTTTCCCCGATGTATACGAGATCGGGATGTCCCATCTCGGTCTGCAGATCCTTTACGGCATGATGAATGCCTGGGAGGATGTGTGGTGTGAGCGGGTCTTTTCGCCCTGGCAGGATCTGGACCGTATCCTCAGGGAGGAGAAGATCCCTCTTTTTGCATTGGAAAGCCAGGATCCGCTCTCGGGTTTTGACTTCATCGGGATCACGCTGCAGTACGAGATGTGCTATGTCAATATCCTGCAGATCCTGGATCTGGCCGGGATCCCTCTGCATGCGGCAGAGCGCGGGGAGAACGACCCCATCGTGATCGGTGGCGGTCCCTGCACCTACAATCCCGAGCCTCTTGCGGATTTCTTTGATCTGTTCTATATCGGTGAAGGAGAAACGCGGTACCGGGAGCTTTTTGACCTATACGAAGAGGGATTGCCCCGGGCGGAATTCCTTCACAGGGCGGCGGCGATCGAAGGAATGTATGTCCCTTCGCTGTATAAAACGGAATATCATGAGGACGGACGGCTGCTTTCAATGACGCCCGTATATGACGACGTACCGGTGAGCGTAAAAAAGACGCTGGTGAAAGAACTGGACGACTGTTTTTATCCTACGGCTCCGGTGGTGCCGCTGATCCAGGCGACCCAGGACCGTGCCGTGCTGGAAGTGATGCGCGGCTGTATCCGCGGCTGCCGTTTCTGCCAGGCGGGACAGATTTACAAACCGACGCGCTGGCGCAGCGTGGAGAAGCTTCTGGAATATGCGCGGGAGCTGATGCAGAACACGGGCTATGACGAACTGTCCTTAAGTTCGCTTTCCACTTCGGATTATCCTTATCTGAATGAGCTCCTGCAGGAACTGATCCGTATCTGCAGCGAGAAAAAGATCAATATCTCCCTGCCGTCCCTAAGGATCGACGCCTTCTCGCTTGATGTGATGAACAAGGTACAGGATGTGAAGAAGAACAGCCTGACCTTTGCGCCGGAGGCGGGAAGCCAGCGCATGCGCGACGTGATCAACAAGGGTATCACCCGGGAGGAGATCCTGAACGGAGCCGAGATGGCCTTCCGCGGCGGCTGGAACCGTGTGAAGCTTTATTTCATGCTGGGCCTTCCCGGGGAGCGGCCGGAGGATGTGGCCGCCATCGCGGAGCTCTGTAACGATATCGCGGCGCTCTATTACGAGACCGTGCCGAAGGAGCAGCGGCAGGGGCGTGTGAACATCACGGCCAGCTCTTCCTTCTTTGTACCCAAGCCTTTTACCGCTTTCCAGTGGGCGCCCATGGACCGCATGGAGAGTTTTCTCAAAAAAGCGGCCTACTGCAAAGAATCGGTGATGAAGCAGCTGAACCAGAAGAGCATCTCCTACCATTATCATGATTCGGGCACCACGTTGATCGAGGGCGTGCTGGCCAGAGGCGACCGGCGTCTTTCGACGGTGATCGAGACCGTATACAGGAACGGCGGGCTTTTTGACGCCTGGACCGAGAGCTTTTCCCTGGAACGCTGGCTGGATGCGTTTGAAAGCTGCGGCCTGGATCCGGACTTTTACGTTTTCCGGGAAAGGGAGAAGGATGAATTCTTCCCCTGGGATCTGATCGACTGCGGAGTTTCCAAGGAATATCTGTACCGTGAATGGCTGAATGCAAAAGCCGGAAAGGTGACGAAGAACTGTGCCGATAAATGCGCGGCCTGCGGCTGCACAAGCTATATGTGCGGCATCTGCATCAGTCCGAAAGGAGGTGCGGCATGAGTGTGACGGCGCGTTTCCGTTTCGGAAGGAAAGGTCCGGTGCGTTTTCTCGGACATCTGGATATGCTGCGGTATTTTCAGCGTGCGGTGATGAAGAGTGGTATCCCGGCAAAGTATTCCGAGGGCTTTCATCCGCATCAGCTCATGAGTTTTGCGTATCCGCTGGCGGTGGCGATGGAGACCGAAGGCGATTATATGGATCTGGATCTGGCTGAAGAAAAACCGGCGGACGGGATCCTGGAAGACCTGAACTCCGTGATGCATGAAGGGGTGTGGGTGAGCCGTGTGAGCATCCTCGGGGAGGGGGCGGCCAACGCCATGGCGCTGGTAGCGGCGGCCGATTACCGGATCTTTACGGGATATACAAAGGAAGCGCTCATACAGGCCTGTGACGGACTGCTTGCTTCGGACAGTATCCTGATCGAAAAGAGCAAAAAGAACGGGAAAAAGAAAAAAGAGACGATACAGAAGGATATACGGCCAGGGATCCTCCGGCTGGAAGCGGAGGAGGACGGCGCGCTCTTTATGAAGCTTGTGAGCGGCAGCGGCATGAATGTCCGCCCGGCGGATATCCTGAGCCTGATCGTTGAAAAATGCGGGGAAGACAGCCGTGATCCGCTGATCCGGCGTCTGGAGATCTACGGAGAGGAAGGGGGAGAGCTGCTTCCCCTGTCTGACTGCGGAGGCGGAAAGAAAAGCGGGGATTGAGCCGGAAAGCAGCTGCGGAACTGATGATCCGCGGCTGTTTGGTTTAGGGGATAATATACGGAGATGATGGAAAGAGAAGAAGGGATCGGGGAGATGAAGACGGAGGATCTGCGCTTTGCGGCATTTGCGGGGCGTACGTCGGAAGGTGCGGAAAAGTTCTGTATCCTCGAGATCGGAGAAAAGCGTATCCTGCGTGTCTATACCCAGACCGAGGGCGAACTGCAAAACGGCGATATCTACATGGGACGCGTGGAAAAGAGCAGTGCGGGCATCGGCGCGTGCTTTGCCGATATCGGAAAGGCGGAACCGGTCTTTCTGGCGGAGAAGCTTACGGCCGGTACGGAACTGCCGCTCCGGATCAAAAGCCCGGCCAGGGGCGGAAAAAGGGCGATGGCCTGCAGCAGGATCCCGGCGGAGCTTGCAGGGCTCATTGCGGAAAAAGCCGCACACGCAGCGAAGGGAAGCTGTCTTTACCATGTTCCGACGCCGCTGGAGGAAAGCCTGAAACGCTGTGCCGGTAATGACAGGGCGCTCTGGATCACGGCGGATGAAGCGCTCTATCTGCGCGCAAAGGCTCTGGCGCCGGAAGGTGCGCGGCTGAAGCTGCACACGGACCGGGATATCACGCTCTGCGCATTGTACGGCCTGAGCACGAAGCTTTCGAGGATCTTATCCATGCGGGTAAACCTCCCTTCCGGGGGAGAACTGGTGATCCAGGAAACCGAGGCGATGGTGGTGGTGGATGTAAATTCCGCAAAAGCCGTACATGGAAAGGAGAAGGAAAAAACGATCCTGCAGCTAAATCTTGAGGCTGCGGAAGAACTTGCATACCAGATAGAGGCACGGCGGCTTTCAGGGATCCTCATGGTGGATTTTGTCAATATGAAAGAAAAAGAAAGTGAAACAATATTGCTTTCGAGACTGAAGGAACTGTCGGAGCTCTGTGAACCGCGCTACAGGGTCGAAGATATTACAAAACTGGGCATTGTTGAATTGAGCAGACGGCGCACGGAGGACAGTATACGTGCCGAAAAGGACTTTCTTAATAGTACGATATTGACGAAGTGAAGAAAAAAAGGGGCAAAAACGCAAAAGAGCTTTGCAATATATGACCGTAAAGTGCGAAAAGCCCTTTTTCAGGCCCTGACGACCCTTGAAAAGGGTCTTTTTTGTTGCTATATTAAGTTTACGCGATGAAGATCGCGCCGATCAGATTAATGACTGCGGCGGCCGGAGAGGGGAACTGCCGCGGAACATCAAAGGAGGAAGATCATGGCAGTACAGGTATTTCAGTGTAACTGGGGAAGCAGCTTAAAGTCCTTCCTGTCCGCAAAGAGCCAGGACAAGCTTTATCTGCAGGTAGACAATACCAAACCCGACGATGTGAAGATCAAGCTTAAAGGCTATGTCTGCAACGAAGACGGCAAGAACGAATATATTGCCGAAGCAGATATCGCAGCCAAGGATATCCGTGATGTACATAAGGGCGAGTTTCAGGGTTCCAATGCGCTGATCATCGTGACACGTCTTCAGACGCTTTACGGCGTAAAGAAGACGCAGAACATACTGCCCGGTCTGAAAGATATGGACAAGGCTCTGGAACTTCTGACCGATGTGGCGACCAAGGCCGGCGGCATCGGCGCAGAGCCCAAGAAGGCGGCGGCACCTGCGGCGGCACCTGCACCTGCAGCAGCTCCCGCAGCAAAACCGAAGCCTGCACCGGCTCCCGCACCGGCACCTGCGCCTGCACCGGCTCCCGCGCCTGCACCTGCACCCGCGCCTGCACCTGCACCGGCTCCCGCGCCTGCACCCGTACCGGCACCTGCACCCGCAGCGGTTCCCACACCGACGCCGGTGGTTCCCGCATATTCGCCTTCGCAGACGGCGGCGGCTGCTGCGGCAGGGATCCCGTCATCTTCCACACCCGGGCCGGCTACGCCGAAAAAGACCGAGACCTACGAGCAGAAGCTGCGTAAGCTGGATGTGATCCATGAAAGCGGCATGTGCAGTGATGAAGAGTATAAAGAGAAGAAGCTGAAACTCCTCTGCGATGAGAAGGGTATGGCAAGCTTCTATGAGAAGATCCAGAAGCTCTTCGTGGTCCGTAAGTCCGGTGTGATGTCGGATACGGAATTTGAAAACAACAAGAATCAGATCGTGGATCAGTGCTTCGATCCCAATGTAACGGATCTGAACCTCTTCCGCGAAAATGCGGCCCGCCTGCCCATCATCCTTATGAGCGAGCTGGTTTCACAGGCGGAATTCAATATGAAGAAGGAGCGCCTGCTGGAGAGCGTTGCATACAATCCCATGGATGACAACACGCTCTTTACCTTAAAGCTCCAGAAGCTGCCGATCCTGGTGGAGACCGAGATGGTTCCGGCCGAGGAATTCGAGAGCGACAAGGCAGAGCTGAAGCAGATGCTCGATCCGAGAGTGACCGATAACCTGGATGCTCTGGATATGAAGCTTGCAAGATGGCCGGCCATGGTTGTTGCAGGTACCGCAAGCGATGCGGAATACAAAGAGAAGCAGTCCCGTCTCATCTCGGAAGTGATGACGATGCCTTCGGGAGATCTTACTTCCTTCCGCGATAAAGTGGAGCGCGTGATGAAACTGAAAGAGCGCGGCTGGCTGTCCGAGATGGATTTCCACGGCAAGAAGGTCGAAATCCTCAAGGATGTGGAGAGCAACGAGGACTTCATCTTCCGTACGAAGCTGAACATGGTCGCAAGAGACTGCGGTCTGATCACCAACGAGGACTTCGAAGTGAAGAAACAGGCACTGATCAAGGAAGTCTTCGCACCGTACGACAGCATGGAAGAGTTCCAGGAGAAGGTGACCATGCTCAAGAAGCTCAACGAGAACGACATCATCACCGAGGAGGAATTCAATTCCTACCGCAGCAAGCTGATGAACGACTTATAAATCCAAGGATCATATGGTCAGAAAAAGAGCATGTTTACATGCTCTTTTTTTGACTGTGGAACCCCGGGTTTACAATAACTTTCCCAAACTTACTTTTTTTCGGCTCAAAGCTGTGATATAATCACAGCCATGGAGCGTTTATATAAGAAAAAACCGACAAGGGCCGAGCTTTATGTGCTTCTGCTCTATCTGTCAGTTTTTTTTACTGTAGGATTTCTGCTTGTCGTCAGACAGCCTTTTCATAATGCGCGTCCCGATCTGCTGGCCCCTCCGGATGAAGGGGATCGTTTTGCCGTGGCGGATTATATCTATGAGTACGGGACTCTTCCCACAGGAGACGAGGAAGAGGTGCAGATCCCGGGGTACGGAGGCTCGTATGCCTATCTGCCCATACTTCCCTATATCGTGATGGGAAACGTGATGCGGGCAGCCTCTCTGTTTTCGGAAGATATCTCGGTCCTGCATATCGCCGCGCGCATGGTGAATCTTTGTTTCGGCACGCTCATGGCTTTTGTGGTATGGCTTCTGGGACGCAGGGTTTTTTTCCGGAAAACGACGCTGGCTGTTTTCTGCTGCGGGATCATGTTCCTGCCGCAGCTGCTTTTCCTGCATACCTATGTGAATACGGAATCCATGAGCCTGCTTTCGCAGGCGCTGATCCTTTATGCCCTTGTGCGGATGAGTCAGGAGGGGACAGGAGTGAAAAACTGCCTGATCTTTTCGGCGGGGGCCATTCTTTGTACGCTTTCCTATTATAATGCATACGCTTATCTGCTTTTGAGCATTCCCTGGTTCATATACTGCTGTGTGGATCAGCGTGACGGGAAGCGGCAGCTGGATGTGAAACGTATGCTGAAGGGCGGCGGGCTCATCGTTCTGTGCTGGTGCCTGGGGGCCGGCTGGTGGTTCCTGCGGAATATCCTGCTCCATGGGGATATGCTGGGACTTGAGAGCCTGAAAAAGGCGCAGGAATCCGTGCTGCAGTTCGGGCTTCGCGCACCTACGCCCATGCAGCAGGGGATGAGCGTGTTTACGATGATCGCCCAGCCGGGCTTTCTTCAGACCGTCTATCACAGCTTTGTCGCAAATTACGGTTCCATGAGCATACTTCCGCCGGGCTGGATCTATATTTCCTTCCGCTGGGTCTATATCCTGCTTGCTTTGGGTCTGTTTCTGCGCTGTATCATGAGGATAAAGGCATACCGCAGCCGTAACGGAAAGGGTGAGAAGAAACAGGCGCAGCCGGGCTTTCTCCGGGAGTATGCGGAGAAGGAGCGGCCGTCCTTTCTGCCGGCGCCCTGCAGGCTCATGATGCTTCTGATCTGTATCGTGACGGCCGGTCTTTGGATCTACTATTGCTATGCCTTGGATTTCCAGATGCAGGGGCGTTATCTGATGCCCTGCGTTATCCCGCTTTATTTCTGGCTCGCAGCCGGAGAGGAAGAGTGGAGCCTCCTTCTGAAAAACGAAAAAATGAAGATCGCTGCCGCGGCCCTGGTCTGCGCATTCTGGCTGTTCATTCTTTTCAGTTATGTTTTCGGGGTGGCAATGCCTTTATATGGGTAATAAAATGCTGTTTTCTTTCTCTTTCTGAAAGGATATTGCTCTTCTGCGGAAGAATGATGTCCGCCTGTGATGTTATGTAATCTTGAAAACACGGATATCTTGTGTTATAATCGCAAAGTTCCAACTAAATGTAGTATGATTTTGCCTGCTTCGGGAGGAAATGTGAGTACCCTGGCATTTCTGGTTTCGCTGTTTGGCGCTTTTGTTACGGGCGTGGTCAACAGCGATCTTCATTCGATCGTGGTGCGCAGATGCCGTCTGCGCAGCGGAAAAATAAAAAAAAGCCTGCGTTTTGTGGTCCTTTCGGATCTGCACGGAAGGTGCTTCGGAAAGCATAACCGGCGGCTGATCCGGCGTATCCTTGCGCTGAAGCCGGACTGCGTGCTGATGGTCGGCGATATCATGACCGCGAAGGATTTTCTGCACAGCATCCCTTCTTCGGTGGATGAGGCCTGCCGGCTGATCGGCGCGCTTTCGGCACATTGCCCCGTATACTTTTCCCTGGGGAATCATGAAAGCCGTGTACAGTGGCTTCAGGAGGATTTTCCCTTTGCCTATGAGGAAATGATGGAACGTTTCCGGAAGGCGGGGGCACGGATCCTGGATAATGAGAACTGTCTTCTTGGCGACAGCGGCGTACGCCTGTACGGGCTGACACTTACTTCCAGCTGTTTCCTGAGCGGCAGGCATGATCATCTGCCCGGAAAGGTCCTCCGCTCTTTCATAGGAAAAGCGGATAAGGAGCATTTTTCGGTGCTTCTGGCACATGATCCGGAATATCTGCCGGATTATGCGAAGTGGGGGGCGGATCTCTGTTTTTGCGGGCATTTTCACGGCGGCATCATCAGGCTGCCTTTTATCGGAGGGCTGATCAGTCCGAAAAGACAGTTTTTCCCGGACTTTTCGGCAGGACTGTTCCGGCTGGGAGGCAAATGCCAGCTCATAAGCTGCGGTCTGGGAACCCATACGCTCCCGGTACGTTTTTTCAACCCGGCGGAACTGCTCCTGGTCGAACTGGACGGAGCGCGGAATAAGGAGGATCAATATGGCAATACCGGTGAAACTTGAGGTGTTTGAGGGGCCGCTGGACCTGCTCCTGCATCTGATCGAAAAGAATAAGGTGGATATCTATGATATCCCGATCGTGGAGATCACCGCGCAGTATCTGGAATATATCCGGGCGATGGAGCGTGAGGATATGAACGTCATGAGCGAATTCCTTGTGATGGCGGCAACGCTCCTGTCCATAAAATGCAGGATGCTCCTGCCGCGTCAGGTGAACGAGAGCGGAGAAGAGGAAGATCCGCGTTCCGAACTGGTACAGAAGCTCCTGGAGCACAAGATGTACCGTTATATGGCTTTTGAACTGAAGGACCGTTACGTGGATGCGGGCAAGTCCGTATACAAGGCGCCGACGATGCCGGCCGAGGTGACGGAATGGAAGCCCCCGGTAGATTACGACGAACTGGTACGGGATCTGAACCTGAAGAAGCTGGGCGAGATCTACCGCGAGATGCTGAAGCGCGTGGACGACCGTGTGGATCCGATCCGCAGCCGTTTCGGGAATATCACGAGGGATGAGATCTCCGTGGAGAACAAGCAGGCAGAGATATTGCAGTTCCTGAATGCGCATGAGATCTGTTCTTTCCGGGATCTGCTGCAGGGGCAGCACCGGCGCATCGATATCATCGTGAGCTTTCTGGTCGTCCTGGAACTGATGAAGACGGGACGTATCGTGATACGCCAGGATCACATCTTTGATGATATCCTGATCGAGCGCGCCGAAGACGCCGGCGAGCTTACACTGGATGAGAATTTTGCGATAGTCTGAGGGGAAGGAAATGCTGGAAGAGGATAGGGAAAAGCAAACAGAGCAGGGTGCGGAAGCCGGGGAGATGAAGGCCGCGGAAGCTAAAGCCGCGGAAGAGAGCGTGACGGAAACGGAGGAACGTCCCGTCTGTCCGGAGGCTGCCATCGAGGCGATCCTTTTTGCGATGGGCAATTCCGTCAAGATCAGCCGTCTGTGTGAAGTGCTCGGTATGAATGAACGGGAGATGCGTGAGGTGCTTGGACGCATGCAGGAAAGCTATGAGCGCGAGGATCGCGGGATCACGCTGACCGAGCTGGAGGATGCCGTGCAGCTGGGCACCAAGGGCGAGTATTACGAATATCTTGTAAAGCTCGCAAAGAATCCGAAGCGCATGAGTCTTTCGGATACGGTCATCGAGACGCTTTCCATCATCGCCTATAAACAGCCGGTGACAAGGGCCGAGATCGAGCGGATCCGCGGGGTTTCCTGTGAACACGCCTTAAACCGTCTGCTGGAATATGAACTGATCGAAGAAGTGGGAAGGCTGGATGCGCCGGGGCGGCCGCTGCTTTTCGGTACCACGGAGCAGTTCCTGCGATCCTTCGGCGTGAAGTCCATCAGCGAGCTGCCGACCATGAGCCCGGAACTTCTGCAGGATTTCAAAGAACAGGCGGAGGCGGAGGCGGAAGCGGATCTGAACGTCCAGGTGGATGTATGATGCTAGGGTCAAAAGCTCATGAGCCGAACATGCTTGCATGATTCGGCTCATGAGCTTGGGACCCGCACGAACATGAGCAATACTACAAGCACTTAACGAATGCGAAGCATGAGTTTAGTGCTCGTGCATGCTTTAGCTGTAGCAGAATGCCTGCTTTTAGGCATTCTTGCGGAGTTTGCCGCCGACCAAAGGGAGGGGGCGTTACCGCTTGCGAATGGTCGTAGGGTGCCGTGTGCCGGTGGCACACGTCTGGCACCGACCGAAGCGGAGCGGAGATGCGAGAGTGCGAAGCACGAAGCAATCCGTAA
>JAEEGL011979291.1_pt1 | contig 21419 bp, 15 predicted proteins | sample 9134231 | NCBI WGS metagenome assembly JAEEGL01 (sample SAMN16246548, study PRJNA631951) | gut metagenome | biome: gut microbiome; feature: rumen; material: fiber-attached | host: Bos | place: Iran: Karaj | collected 2018-10
GAAAACGGGCATCCCTATGCGACAGAAGGCGACCACGGGATAGGGACCAAAAGCGTGCTTGCCTTTGTTGAGAAGACCGACAGCGAGATCAGGTATCTGGCGGAGGACAGGACATTCAAAGTGCAGTTGGTCATATGATTTAAATGCCAAAAGCAACTACCACAATCCGTATTAAATCAAAACCTGACTTTTGGTGTCTTAATCATGAATATAAAACAGTGTAAAACAGATCAGAATCAGTGTGGATTCCGGTCTGTTTTTTTTGCGCTGATATTATAATGGGGAAACGGCGGAAACCGGATCGGATATGGATTATAAAAAAAGAGGACTGACGATGGGTGAAAACGTAAATGCATATGAGATACCTAAAAGGGAGGGAAGCGTATGGCCGGATGATATATGTCCCGCCTATACCCCGAGAAAGGATGCGATACCCTGCCTGAAGCAGTGCTGGTATTGCAGATATGCGGATTTTCACCTGAAGGAAGAAAGAGCGCTTGAAGTAGGGATATGCAAATGGCCCCAAAAAGTATTGGACTGACTCTTTCAAGTCAGAAATCACAGGAGGTGTGAAATGGTAGAGATGATGAATTATGAAGTGGTCGACAAAGAAGTATTCTGCGGGAAAGAAGAACTGAAGCATTTTTCAGAAGACAGCAAATATTCCACATCAATGACTGCAAGACTTGATGTGACCGACCTTGTGGAATATTCAGAGCGTACCGGGACAAAGTTTTATATTAATTTCCTTTATCTCCTTTCCAAGGTGCTGAATTCAAAGGATGATTACAGGATGGGATATCTCTGCGATTCAGATGAGCTTGTATGCTATGACCAGATGAATCCTACACAGTACATTTTCAATGATGATACAGATACCTGTACGCCTGTATATACGACCTATTATGAGACTTATGAGCTGTTTTATTCGGAAGCGCTGAATGATCTTGAGAAAGCGGCAAAGAAAGGCGGCAGCGATCCGGATAATGGTGAGCATCCGAACTGGTTTGATGCCTCATATATCTCATGGCTTTCTTATGACTCTTTGAATGTGGAACTTCCGGAAGGAGAGCATTCCTTTGCGCCGAGCGTAAACTGGGGAAGATATTCAAAGAAAAACGGCCGGTACATGATGCCTATTTCGGTAAGACTTAACCATGCGATAGCAGACAGTTATGTAGTGGCTAAGGTGTTCAAGCTACTTCAGGAAGAAATTTCGGATTTCTTTGTAGGAAAGGCCGCGTAGGAGACTATAGAAATCTCTTTTCAAATTCGGCTGCAGGCAGAGGACGGGAAAAATAATATCCCTGTACAAGCATGCAGCCGAGTTTTTTTAACAGGTTGAGCTGTGTCTCAGTTTCCACTCCCTCCGCGATAACATACACTTTAAGATTTTTCGCTATGCCTATGATAAGGGCGACCAGCTGTCTGTCCTTCTCATTATTTTCTATATCCTTGATGAATTCCCTGTCCATTTTCAGAACATCAATAGGCATTGATGACAGCATGTTCAGTGAGGAATAACCTGTGCCGAAATCATCCATTTCAACCTCAAAACCTTTATCGCGCAGGTCCCGTACGACCTGGATGACCTGATCCGCATTCTCCGTGTAAGCGGACTCCGTAACCTCCAGTTTGAAAGCCGCATGATCCAGATCGTTGCTTGTCAGTATCTGTTCCAATGTGCTTTCCAGTTCGGGATCAAACACGTCCACCCGTGACAGGTTGACGGAGACAGGGATCATCACGCCGTATTTTTTCCGCCATGATGCGATCTGCTTAGCAACCTCCGACCATACAAACTTATCAAGAAGGTTTATCTGGCCGTTCTTTTCAAACAACGGGATAAAGTCACCCGGCGGGATGAGGCCCATTTCAGAATGATTCCACCGCACAAGGGCTTCCGCGCTTACGAGCTTTGGCGGTTCTGCCTGTATATCGTATTTCGGCTGATAATACACTTCGAATTCGGATGCATCCAGGGCGTGGCGCAGGTCGTTTACAAGACGCTGCTCATAGCTTTCCTGCTCACTGACTTTCTCATCATATATGATCAGATGTTCCTTGTAATGTCCGCGGGCCATATTACATGCCGTGCGGGCCCTGTCAAAGAGCTGCACGGGTTCCAGCCCCGCGCGCCATGGCATGACGCCCATGCGCAGACGGATATTTGCATTCGGAGCGACCTCATCAAGTTTTTTCTGAAGACGATCAAAGACAGTATGGTATTCTTTCTGCTGTTTGCAGTAGATGTCAAAGCGGTCGGCCTCAAACCTTCCCGCGATAGCGCCAAGCTCCACTGTCAGGGCAAGGATCTCTGCTCCCAATGCGCTCAGGATCTGGTCGCCTGATTCACGCCCGTGTATGGCGTTTATCGAATGGAACTGCTCGATATTCAAAACGATGGCATCCATTGGTGTATCAGGATGCTCAAGATACATGCGGTTGGCATACTGGAAGAAAAAGTCTCTGTTATAAAGGCTTGTCAGCTCGTCCGTCTCTGTTGCGTGTATCAGCCTTTTTGCCCGTTTTACTGCCCGTATGTTCAATAAGAGCAAAGCAAGGAAAACCAAGATTATCAAAACCCCGATTATGAGGACCAGGATAATGTTGTCCATAAGGATATCCGTTAATGTCAGCTTTGCGTCTTCAGTGATATAGTGAGACAGCGCGGCATTGATGTATGAATCGGGGATCAAGCCCGTGGTTTTAGCCAATATGGAATAAAGCGCCGTGTTGCCTTCTTCGACCGCGAAGCAGTAGTCCATTTCCACGCCTATGGCAAAGGTAGTGAGATGGTACCTGTCACACAGCCTAGATATATTATTGTAGCGGTAATTGCTGATTATGAGGCAGTCCGTATATCCCGTGGCGACAGCCTTAAGGCATTCCTTGGAATCGGTGTAATACACTTTTTTCCAGGTCGGGAAATGCTCTGCAAGAAATGCGTCATAGTTGGTATTGCCCTCATTGACAGCTACGATCACCTGACCTGTTCTGGTAAAAATGTTTGGGTCTTTTATCCGGACTACGGCATACATTTCAGTATCAAGGATAGGCGGGGTCATGACCATGCCATGCTGCTCGGCCTCATATCCGCTGAGGTTTGCGGGGAATACGCAGTCCACTTCACCGTTTTTCATAGCGTCCATGGCATCTTCAGCGGTAGGATATGCGATCGCTTCAAATCCCAGATGCACATTGGGCATGCAGTCGGATGCAAGGACCAGATAATCCTTCAGCAGGCCGGTCAGGTCACCGGTCTCCTTGTCCTGGGCGCATAGCGCCAGGTATTCATCCTGGTATCCGACCCTTATCGTCCCGTGTGAGGTGAGCCATTCGGCTTCGTCGGAGGACAGAAACGAATTGGCCCCGGCCCTTCTGATGTACTTTTCATACATCTGCTGATTATAGTAAGGGTTTTCGTCCTGTATGCTGTTAAGGCCGCTGTTAAGGTCATCAAGGAGGTCGGGACGTTTTTTGCTGACGGCAAAATAGAAATCAGAGGAGCCGATCTTGCATATCGGCATCGCGCGTGAGGCATCCACAAAGGAATCCACGGTGACGTACGCATCAAGCTCACCGTTTTCCAGCATCTTCAGGGATTCTTCTTCCGTGCACGATACTTCTATGAGATCAGCCCGTACTTCATTTTCTTCAGCCCATTCCTTATAGAAGTCGGCCTGGATGCTGTTCTTATTTACCCCGACGCGTTTTCCGTTTATGGTCGAGAGATCCTTCTGGGAGATCTGCTTATTGTCAGGCGCCGTGAAGAGATAATAATCCTCGGTCCCCATGGGAAGAGCCGGGAACAGCATTTTTTCTTCGCGCGCCGGAGTATAGGAAACATCGCTCATCAGATCGATCTCCCCGTTTTCCAGCATCTGCAGAAGGTCGGCCCAGCTGCCGGTCACATATTCATAGTTCCATCCGTTATAAGCGGACAGCTTCAGCTGGTACTCATAAGCATAGCCTGAACGGCGGCCGTATTCATCCACGGTATTATAGGTGGAGTCATACCAGCCGACGCGCACGGTCTTTTGTTCAGGCTCCTGCGCGCAGGCTTTAGCCGGCATAAAAATGCCCATGATGCATGACGCTATCAGAACCGTCATCAGTATCTGCATAAATATCGTCCGGTGTTTCGTAGTCAATCCGCAAAACCAGCTTTCAAATAAAAATTCATTTTTTATTTTATCATATACAAAGGCAGGTACAAAATCTTTTTCAAAACTATAACCGCAGCTTGTTTGGTGTATAATGTTCATTATTCATGTGTAGCATTATGGGAAAATGACCTTTGACACAAAGAAAAATACATAAAAACATAATATGGACAATAGTTTCACTGATCCTTGCGGTATTGACTGTCCATATGGTGCTTAAGAACAGTGAAAGCGCATCTGTCAGTGAATTGATCGCGGTCATCGGCTCGTCGGATAAACCATGCTTTATGCTTGCGGTCGCGGCATCTGCTATGTATGTGTGGTTTGAGGGGGTCGCTGTCTGTTCCGTCCTCAGGTCGACAGGGTATCCTCGGAGCAATATGAAGGGGCTGCTGTACAGCACTTCAGATATTTATTTTTCCGCGATCACGCCTTCGGCTACCGGCGGACAGCCCGCCAGCGCTTTTTTTATGATGAGGGATGGCATCCCTGCGGGGATCGCAACAGCGGCTCTTATCCTGAATCTCACGATGTATACTTTGTCCATATTGGTTTTGGGAATTGCTTCCGTTATCATCAGTCCGGATGCATATCGGGGGTTCAGCGGATATGCCAGATTTCTGATCTGCCTGGGGGTTGCCGCGCTGTCGATCCTTGCCTTATTTTTCTATGTATTATTAAAAAAGGAAAAACTGATCTTTAGGCCTCTTATAAGGCTTATAACTTTTTTTTATGATAAAAAGCTTATCAGGGAGAAGGACAGGAAGCTTTCAAAACTTGAGAAGACAAGAAATGATTATAAATCCTGTGCCGCCCTGATCTCGGGAAGACCGCGGGTATTGATTAGTTGCTTTATATGGAATATCATTCAGAGGGCATCGCAGATCATGGTGCCGATGCTCATATTTGCATCCCTGGGCGGCGATAAGTCAAAGATGCCCATGGTGTTTTCAAAGCAGTGCCTTATAACCATAGGTTATAATTTTATTCCCATACCGGGAGGCATGGGGATATCGGATTATCTTATGCTGGACGGCTTCACGAAAATGATGGGGGAGCATATGGCTTATAATGTTGAGCTGATCAGCAGGGGATTGGCCTTTTATATATGCGTATCGGTCAGCGGGGTGATCACTTTGATAGGATATTTGGTTGGGAGGAATGGAAAATGATAGGAGTATATGACTATACGGTCATCCTGACATATTTATCTCTTATCTCAGGTGTTTTAGGTATCATGGTAACCGTGACCGGCGCAGGGCATCCGGAATTAGGCGTGTTCTTTCTGATGGTTTCGGGACTGCTCGATGGGTTTGACGGAAAAGTCGCAAGGACTAAGAAGAAACGTTCTAAGATAGAAAAAGACTTCGGTGTCCAGATAGATTCGCTTACGGATCTGATATGCTTCGGAGTGCTTCCGATGACGATAGGGCTGGCCCAGTTAAGGATCAGCGGGATATTTACGGAAGTTGTGCGTAAAAGGGATTATGACGGATCGTTTCCGATCCTGATCATCCTCCTGGTGATAGCTCTTTTTTATGTCCTGGCCGCGCTCATAAGGCTTGCGTATTTCAATGCTACCTATGGGATCCGCTGTGAAGAGGAAAGCAGAACAGGGGTTTCGTATTACATAGGCCTTCCTGTCACGGCTGCCGCACTGGTTTTTCCGCTGGTGATGCTGATCCATTTTTTCAGTAACTGGGACCTTACGTATTTTTATTTCCTGACGATGTTGATCGTCGCGATCGCTTTTGTTGCCAATATCAAGATCAGGAAACCCGGGAAAGTGGGACTGGCTATCATCATCCTGATCGGGGCAGCAGAGTTTGTCGCCAGCATGATCGCGTTCAGCATGTACACTGTATAAATGACTGTTCTGGATTTTTTATACAAGAATAAGATCGGCAGGATAATTCTGTATCCTTTTACAAGCAGACCGGTGTCATATCTTTCGGGAAAAATTCTTGACCACCGGGCATCCAGACTGCTGATAAAACCGTTTATAAAGAAGAATAATATCAATGCGGATGATTATCAGCTTGATGATATAAACAGCTTCAATGATTTCTTCTGCAGAAGGATACAAACAGGACTCAGGCCTGTCGATGGAAATAAAAACGATCTGATAGCTCCGTCTGACGGATTTCTCAGCGTATACAGGATAACGGACGATCTGGTCCTTAGCGTAAAGCAGAGCAGATTTTCTGTCAGCAGACTGCTTAAGGATAAAAAGCTGGCATCCCTTTTTGACGGGGGTTATGCCTTTGTTTTCAGGCTGTGTGTAGAGCATTATCACAGGTATGTTTATTTTGACTCGGGAAGAAAGCACAGAGACAGAAATATCAGGGGAGTTTATCACACAGTCAGGCCGGTTGCTCTTGAGGAGTATCCGGTATTTACAGAAAATACAAGAAAATATTCGGTGATCGACAGTGAATCCTTCGGGCGCGCAGTACAGATGGAAGTCGGCGCCATGCTTGTCGGCAGGATCGTAAATGACAGGCCGGAAGCAGGAAGGATCGTAAGAGGAGAGGAGAAGGGACATTTTGAATATGGAGGTTCTACCGTGATCATCCTTCTCCAAAAGGACAGGGCAGAGCTCAGGCGGGATCTGCAGGATATATTAAATAAAAATATCGAGATCCCGGTTGTCATGGGTGAAATGATAGGATACGCCGGGCCGTAACAAACTACAGGTGCATTTGCCTTCTGTATAAGGTATACTGTTTTTCGGGACAATAATGATTGTTCATGTACATTTTTTAAGGAGGTGCGGCCATATGAAACTCGCGGATATATCACACAAATTTGAGGAGAAGCTTGAAAACAGGGAAGACCTCAGGCATCTTCTGGATCTGCATGAAACACTGAACGTTTATGAGCATGACGGAATAGTATACATTCAGCTGGCTCACAGCGCAGGCAACGGGGAAGTCGTATCTGAATCCCCGATCGAATTTGACCGTAAATATAACCATGTCGCACAGACTGTTTTTGACAGGAAGCTGAAATGCCTTACCGTCAATGATGACAGCTATGATACGGATGACAAGGTGTCCGTAAAGGAACTGATCTCCATGCTGAAAAATGAGATTTCCGCTTCAAGGCTTCCCTCTTAAAAGAACGGCTTCTTTGCCGGTGTATGTCACGCCGGCAGATGTACGACTAAATGGACAGAATGTATGATCTTTGAGGATATGAAAAACGAAGCGCGTAAAGAGGCTTTCCTTGCAAAACGCAGGGCAGCCGTCGCCAGCAGCGCCGCGGAAGTGGAGCGCATGGCGGCTTATATCCTGACGGAGCGCTTTAATGAAGACATACAGAGGCTTATCGAGGGTGATTATTATTTTGATCCTCCGACTCTTATCCTCCTGCGCAAGGGTCAGTCGAACCGCAAGCGTAAGGTGTACAGTTTTTCCGAAGAAAATAAGATATTACTGCAATACCTTACCTTTATGCTGATGGAGCGGTATGATGATCTTTTTCCGGGATCACTCTACTCTTTCAGAAAGAATAATCCGGTCGGAAAACTATACCGGAACATACGCCGCTATGATCCTCACAGGGAAAAATACATCGTAAAGACGGACATCAAAAGCTTTGGGGAATCCATAGATCCGGTGATACTTGATCAAAAACTTAAAGCCTATCTTGCGGACGAACCGGAGCTGCATGCGTTTATCATGTGGTTGGTCTCAAGAAACCTGTATTACCGCAACGGCAAGCTGGAAGAAGGCTTCACCTCGATCCTTCCGGGCAATCCCATCGTTACCTTCCTTCAGAATATCTTTCTGCTTGAGGCAGACAGCTTTATGAGAGAAAATGTCGTTATCTGCAGCCGCTATACAGATGATATCTGCATGATCTGCGAGGACAGCCAGTCTGCAGAACGGTTGATGGAGCAGCTTAAGAAGCTCATCACGGATCTCGGGCTCAGATTGAATGAGGAGAAGACCTGCATCGTTCCGCCAGGCGTCAGCTATGACCTGCTTGGGATACGGTTTGCTCCGGATATGACGGATATAGCAGAGAACACATTCCTGAAGGTCTGGAGCAAGATGAAGCACCGGGCAGACAGCATATGCCGAAGGGTGAAGAACGGCCGCCTGACCCGTGAGGACGGCCTGAGGCTTATGGCAGGTTATATCAGCCTTTATTATTACGGTACGGGGGAGGACGGCTGGATCAGCTGGACGGATAAGTTTTTCCCGTGCATCACTACAGTGGAAAGCCTGAAGAAACTGGATCACCTGTCTCAGGAGTGCTTCCGCTATATTGCTTCAGGCAGGCGCACCAACGCAAAATACCGTTTCAGATACCGGGATATAAAGGATGCCGGATATGTACCGCTGGTCCGCGCCTACTACAGTCGAAATGAATGTAATGACCGATAGGTCATAAAAGAGAGAGATAGATGAAGATACCCGTTGTTATACAGATGAGGCCGGGGGAGAACGGCGCGGCAGCGCTATGCATGATGCTCGGCTATCATAAAAAATTCGTCCCGCTGGAAGAAATGCGGGAAGTATGCGTTTCTTCCCGAAACGGCTCCAGCCCGCAGCAGATGGCCGAAGCCGCGTCACGTTACGGGCTCGATGCTAAGGTGGAAACGCCGGACATCGATGAGCTTAGAAGGATGAAGCCTCCTGTACTCGTATCCTGGAAAAAGCGCTATTGGTGCATTGTAACCTCGATCGGAAAGGATATCGTTTCGATCACGGATCCTGCCCAGGGTGAGATCAGGATGACACTTAAGAAATTCAGCGAGCTATACAACGGAAAGGCGGTAATCCTTACACCGGACAGCGGGTTCACCGCCGACGGCAAAAGGGAATCCCTTACATCACTGATAAGCGGACGGGTCAGGCAACTGCGCGGGCCGATGTTTATCCTGATGATACTGACACTGATCTGTATCTTTCTGAATATAGGAATGGTGGTCCTGCAGAAAACCATACTTGATTCGTACATGAGTCCGGGATCCGGGGAAATGCCCGAAGGCGGCTATGTCATCCTATGGGTTTACATAATCTCGCTGGCGGTTTATTTCATCCTCAGCGTGGCAAAGACAAAACGGATCAACGATTCCAGCAGGGATATCTCCGCGGTCTCGGGCAGCCGGATGTTCAAAAAAATGTTCGATCAGCCTCTTAAATTCTTTGAACAGTACAGCGCCGGTGAACTGATGTCCCGGATTGAAAATAATATAAGCCTTGATAACACCATAATGCGTTCCCTGGTACCGAGGATGATCGATGCCGTGATGACCATGGTATATTTCATAACCCTTGTAAGGTATAACGCTATAATGGCTGTCGTCTGTCTGATCGTGATGCTTATAGATATCGTATTTACATTGAAGATGCAGGAAAAAAACGCGATCATATCCCGCAGCATGACAACCACTGGAAATGTGCTGAACACCGCGGTTCTGAACGGAATGAGCATGATAGAGACAATAAAGTCCACCGGGGCGGAGCGTTCTTTCTACAATATGTGGCGTGAGTCGCAGATCCAGGCCAATGAGGGAAAATACAAAAGCCAGCGTATCAACGCGGTCATTACTTTTATATCCGGGATCCATGGATACGCCCTGCAGGGCATACAGCTCTTCATGGGAGCGTATTTCGTTTTGCACGGCAGCTTCACGCTTGGCTCCATGGCACTTTTCCAGGGCATCCTGAATTACATGATCGCCTCCATGAACAACTGCATGACTTCGGTGAATTCGCTGCAGGCCATGAGGACTAATATAGAGAGGGTCAACGATATCATGCATCGTGACAGCCGGCAGCCCATCCCTGTTCCCGAAAGTGAATATGATACCGTGGATAAGCTGGAAGGAGGATTGAGCGCGAGGCACATCAGTTTCCGCTATAACCCCGGGGATAACCTTGTCGTAGACGATGTCGATATAGAAGTCAGCCCGGGTGAGATGGTAGCTATCGTGGGCAGGACCGGCTGCGGCAAAAGCACCCTGCTGAAGATCCTTGCGGACCTTTATAAAGCAGAATCCGGAGAGATACTGTACTCGGGAAAGCATCGGGAGGAGATTCCGGATGTAGTCTTTAATTCATCAGTCCTTACTGTGGATCAGGAAACAATGATGTTTGATGATTCCATCTACAACAATATCCGTATGTGGGACAGCACCGTAGAGCATTACGAGATCATAATAGCCGCACGGGATGCGCAGATACATAAACGCATCATCCGCGAAAAAGACGCTTACGGAACCCGTATAGAAGAAAACGGACGCAACTTCTCAGGCGGTGAGCTGCAGAGGCTCGAACTCACCAGGGCGCTCGCTCACGAACCTTCGCTGCTGTTCCTGGATGAGTTTACTTCAGCGCTGGATGCGCTGACGGAGGACAGGGTACTGGATTCGATCAGGAAAAAGTATACTACCTGCGTCATAGTTGCCCACAGGCTCTCTACTATCGCAGGTTGCGACCGGATATATGTAATGGATAACGGAAAAGTGGTCCAGACAGGAACGCATGAGGAGCTTTATGCGCAGGAAGGGCTTTACCGTGAGCTTATTTCAGTGTAGGAGACATATATTTGCGGGATTTCTGACGGAAAAAAATGGGACTATATACAAAAGAGATCATAAAAAAAGAAGAAAACAACATAAGACTCGAGCAGTACGCGGATGAATCCCTTATAAGAAACCGCAGGATGCGCAGGCTGGAAGAGGATGTCGAGGATGTCAGGATGGCGCTGGCCTATCTTCTGGAAATGTTCGGGATCCAGGTGACCGGTATACACCGGGAGCGGTCTGTGGAGAAACTGATGGAAACTATCCTGGATCCCCTCGGAATGATGTACGAGGAAAAGGAATCCGTGATCGAAGCAAGCCGTGACAGGACGGAGTATCTGCTTGCCTTCAGAAAAGACGGGAAGGCTGTGATACTGATGCCGACAATACGGGGATACCGCTTTTATTGTCCCTATGACTCGAGCGAAGGCCGGGCATCCGCATCATATATCGCTTCACTTCAGCCGGCCTGCTATACCGTCATCAGGCCCATAGAAGAAAGAAAAAACCTGCTGCTCACTTTTTGTCACAATGTCTTAATGTCACTGACGGTCATGGATATGATCCGGATCGCGGCCGCTACCGCCATGGCTGCCGCCTTCGGATATATCCTGCCTCTTATCAGTAAATGGATCTACAACGTCTACATCAACGGAAAAGAAAGCGCCGGAGGATTCTTCATCGCGGTCGTCATTTTCATTTCAGCCAGCCTTATCAGGGGATTTATGACGATGATAAAGTCCGTCATGCTCTCGAAAACAAAGATAAGGATCTCAGGGAAAATGCAGTCGGCTGTAATGGCGAAGGTCCTTCATCTTTCTCAGGAGTTTTTCCGTAACACCTCTTCGGGAAAGCTGTCAAAAAGGATAGCTAACTGCGGCAGGCTGTCGGATACGATAATGCAGATGATCATGGATGTTCTGCTAAATCTTTCTTTCTCCATCGTCTACCTGTATCAGATGAAACAGTTTGCTTCGCAGCTCTTCCTTCCGGCAGTCATCTTCATTGCCCTCAAGATCCTGGTCTCGATATCCGGCGCCATAAGCTATGCGCGCAATGAAACAGGGATACTTCATATCGATATGGAAAACAGCAGCTTTATGTTCTCTGTCATACGCGGGATCCAGAAGATAAAAGGCATGGGAGCAGAAAAAGCCATATACTCCAAATGGGCAGATATGTACCGTCAGAAGCTCTCGCTGACATACCATCAGCCCTTTTTCCTGAAATATAATACTGAAATACTGTCAGCACTCTCCATAGCCGCCACCATCGCGCTGCTGGGTGTCTCTATGACAGAGGGGATCTCAAAAGAAATGTATATGACCTTTACATCATCTTATGCGCTGGTCATATCCGTGGTCTCGTCACTTACGGATATCATGCAGAGCGTCTTCCTGATAACGGCACTGAGTGAGAATGTCAGGCCTGTTTTTGAAGCCGAAAATGAAGAGACTGAATCCCTGGAATTCGTGGATAACCTGAATGGCGAGATACGAATGGAGAACGTCTGGTTTGCGTACAGGGATGATCTGCGCGGATGCCTGAAGGGGATATCCATTCAAGTCCGGCGGGGCGAGCGCGTGGCTATCGTCGGGGAAAGCGGCTGCGGCAAAAGCACGCTCTTAAAGATCCTGATCGGAATGGAGGTCCCATCTGAAGGCGTAGTCAGCTATGACGGGAAGTCCCTTAAGACCCTGAACCTCAGGTCCCTCCGAAGGCGCATCGGATCCGTGTTTCAGTTCAGCAGGGTTTTTCCCGGGACCATCGCCGATAATGTAATGTTCGGTTCAACAGAAAAATATGACGAGGAAAAAATATGGGCGGCTCTGGATAAAGCCGAGATCGGAGAATATATACGAAGCCTGCCGATGCAGCTGGATACTGAGATCTCAGAGTCGGTTTCCTGCGGCTTCTCAGGAGGACAGAGACAGAGGATACTGCTTGCGAGAGCATTTATGGATGAACCGAGAGTGCTGATCCTGGATGAAGCAACCTCCGCTTTGGACAATATGACCCAGGCCAGGATAATGGAAAATATCTGCAATATGAGGTCTACAGTGATTATGGTGGCTCACAGGCTTTCCACCGTAGTGGATTTTGACCGGATAATAATGCTGGAGGAAGGCGTTATCGCAGAGGAAGGAAGCTACGAGGAGCTTATCGCCAAAGGGGGAAAATTTGCCGAACTTGTAAAAAAGCAGATTCTCGAATCTGCCGAAAAGTAAACGCCAAAACAAAACTGTTCCGGCGTTTACTGCTTAAGTTTCGGGGGAATAATGTGAAAGGCTGGTCCTCAAAAACAATCCTCAGCTTCGGCTGCCCGTAAAGCCTTTTCCATGGAAGCCGGGACGGTTTTCCTACGGACGCGCCGAAAAGGCGCACCCCCGATCAAACGATATTATCATTTTCCTTACGGATATACAACCTGGGCTTCTTTGTTCTAACGGAAGCAGTGATATAGGAGTCAGTAATAGGAGGGTATAGTAATGCGGCCTACGATAAAAAACAGGATCATGCAGTATCTCTGGGAGCATTCCCACAGGAACAGACCCATGATACCGGAGGGGACCGTCGATACTTCCGCGCTGAACGGTCAGGTCACGGCGGCTATGGAAAAGCTCAAAAGCCTGCTCACGGAAGATCCTGATGCTTTCAGGAAGATGCAGCTTGGCTCCAGGTACCATGCGACCTTCTCTCCGGATTTTAACGATATGATAACCACCTGTCTTTATGAAGGCCGCCTGTGCAATATCTATGGCCTGCAGTACTATGTCATGTACAGCCTTCTCATGCCTTTTTTCCTAAAGGAAAACATACACGACTTAAAAATCCTGTCCTTCGGATGCGGCTCTATGATCGACGGCCTGTCCCTTTCCCTTGTATTAAAGAATTTCGAGGACAGCTTAGGCGTACAGTATACGGGCGTAGACATCGCCGGATGGCCTCTGGTCTTTAACCTGCCGTTCGAAACCCGATTTATCCAAAAACCCTTGCAGGATTACTGGGAAGACTGCCGGGCCTTTGACGGGAATGTCATCATTTTTCCGACGGTTTTAAGCGGGCTCCGTGAATATCCGGATGAAACAGGCATTTTCTGTCAGGGGATAGAAAAGACGGAGTTTTCAAGCGACACCATCTTCCTGATGGTATCATACAGGTCCCCCGCTTCTTACAAGAGGGATTGGCAGGCTACTGACTGGCAGAAGACACAGAGGATAATATCAGCCATGGAAAAGAAGGGCTATGTGGCCGAAGACCTTCCCGTTTCAGTTCCAGATGCCTGGAAACCCTATATCCAAAGTGAGACGGCGGAAACCGAGGACGGGAAAAAACGGGTCTGCCGCTATCTATCCGCTCCATACGGGACCGTGCAGCTAAAGCAGGCTGCGCCGGATTTCGCCCCGCCGGACTGTGTCGAAGAATACCTCGTAAAGCCGGGGTATGTCAGGGAGGCCTGTTCCTACTATGCGATGAGAAGGGAGCAGTACCTCTCCCGCAATCCCGGGATAAGCCCCGGTGAAGAAAAACCCGAGACTGTCTGCAGGCAGCAATGCCCTATCATGTGCAATCTGTACCCCAGGATTTTCCTTTCCAGAAAGACAAGTCCCTGTTTTATGCTCTTCGTTTTACGCCGATAGGAAATTATTGTCCGTAACATCACCCGATCGGCGTTTCGAAGGCCGGCTTATCTATCATTATAAGACAAACTTGACAGTGTAAAGATACATGCTATAATCAATGTTGACGATGTAAAGATTAGAGACTTTCGGAGACTTGATAATGGATCATCTTTTTAATATCTTCAAGATAACAGCCCTGTGCATTCTGCTGCTCATAGTAGTGCTCCTCGTCGTATGGACATTGCTGAGCTCAGGAAAGATCCGGACATATACGGAGCCGGACAGCCTGTCCGAAAAGTTTGTAATGGATGTAAACGGAGCCCCCAACGGCTTCTTCATCAACAGTACAGATACTGATAATCCTGTGCTGCTTTTTGTATCGAGCGGTCCCGGCACGGATGATTACGTGTTTACCGACAAATACAAGGACATGAGGCTTGAGGATTATTTTACCGTTGTTTATTGGGATTACCGGTATATGGGGATTGCTTATGACAAGGACGCTGATGTAAGCGGGATCACCCTTGATAATCTTCTTGACGATACATATGCCGTTACCGAATACCTGAAAGAACGGTTCAATAAGGATAAGATCTATATCATGGGATTTTCGGGAGGAACACATATTGCCTTACGGGAAGCAGAGCGGCATCCCGAAAATTACATTGCTTATATCGGGATGGCTCAATGCGTTACCGATTCCACAGATAATGATATCCTTATATACAACTTCATGAAAGATGTTTTCACCGAACGCGGCCAGGAAGATAAGCTGAAAAAGCTTGAGACATCTGTTGACCACCTTGAAGACGGCGGCGTCAGATGCAAGGACTGGTATGAATATGTCTATCTTCTTCATGATGCCGGCGGCGGAACGATCCGGAACAAGAGTGAATTCGCGGGGATAGCATGGCCGATCCTTACTTGCCGGTGTTATACTGTTTCCGAAAAGATCGGATATATTCCGGCTATGAAGATGTACCGCAAAGCACCCCTCTCAAAGGAACTTGATGGCTTTGATTACAGAAAGTCGATAACACACCTGGATATCCCTGCGTACTTCATAAGCGGCGAATATGATTACAACTGTCCGTGGGAACTGGTGCAGGAATACTGTGATGTGCTGGATGCTCATGATAAGGCATTCTATATAATAAAAGACAGCGCCCACAGTCCTTTGTGGGAGAACGCGGAAGACAGCATGGATATAATGAAACAGATCAGGGAGAAGACTGAAAATGGCAGATAGTTATCATCACGGAAATCTGAAGCAGGCCCTTATAGATGCCGGAATAAGGATCATAAATGAAAAAGGGGAGGAAAGTCTGTCTCTCCGCAAGGCTGCCGCAGCGTGTGACGTTTCCCACGCCGCGCCCTATGCGCATTTTAAAGACAAAGAAGAGCTGCTTGAAGCAATGAAGAAAAGCGTTACGGACAGGTTTACGAACGAACTGGAAACTGCCGTAAAAAAAGGCAGGAATGCTGAGGAATCGATAATCCTTATGGGAAAAGCATATATTTCCTTCTTCAGCAAAAATCCTGATTATTACACTTTTCTTTTCGGGAAGCTAAATATCTGTGCCCATCTTCAGATGGATCAGCTTCATGAAGAGGATTATCCCCCGTTTCTTCTTCTCAGAAAACTGTATAAGGATTACCTTGCCGAAAACGGGATAAAACGGACTGACATAGAGCAGGAGATCGAGATCATCAAAACATGGGCGCTTGTCCATGGAATGGCCTCCATCGCATGCATGAAGGGGGTGCATTCTTCCATGGACTGGAGCGATCCCGATATCCGTCTTCTGATACCGGGAACGTAGTGAAAGGATGCCTGTCCCCCATATGGAAGAAACTCGCAATATGATATAATAAGATCTGCAGCCGCACGGCATTTTCCCTTGGAAAAAAGCATGATGCGGCTGCTATCACAAAATCCGGGGGGTGATATGAAGGTTCAGTATAAGTTTTCACCATCAAGATTAAATGAATATTATAAGCATGTCTGCGCCAGGTATCTGGCATATTGCGGCCTGAGCAATAAGATACGCAGGGAAATAGGCTGGGAAGAGGAAGACAATAAACCTACCAGCGCAAGGCTTGCCGGGGCAAAGTGGGAAAAGGAAGCCCTGGATATCCTGGAGAGAGCCGGTGAGTATGTGGCTGTAAGTGACACCGGGAACTTCTCAAGGGAAGAAACCATAAAGCTCCTTAAAGAAGGACGCCCCGGATATATATATCAAGGTACTCTCTATCCGACGGAAACCTTCTGGAAGGAAAACCTCCCTGATCTGGATCTTGAATTCCTGTCATGGCCTGATTCATACCCTGACCTTATAAAGACAGAAATTGATGAAGAGAAAAACTGCCCGGTCTTTACTGTCATAGACATGAAGCTTGCGAAACATGCAAAGCTTTCATACAAAGCACAGGTTATGGTGTATATGAGAATGCTCAAAGCCATATTGAAGGAAGAAGGCATCCCGGGATATGTGGATACCGAGAAGGCATACATATGGAATAAGGGCAATGACAGACCGACCGTATTCAGCACGAAAGAAGTCGATACCTTCGTAGATGATTTCTTTGAAAAAAGCCTGCCCGAGGCGGTCGATGCGGTAAAGAAGGCAACAGAAATCCATGTCGGCAAGGAAGCGGGCAGATACCTGGATGAAAACCTTGATTACTGCATAAGCCGGCAATGCGAATGGTGCGGCAACTATGAGCACTGCGTAAGCTGGGCTGAGGATCACGATCCGATCATGCTGATACCGGACCTTTCACGCTATGCGCAGGAATACCTGAAGAAAAATGAAAGCATACCACGCTCCCTGGAAGGCTTCATGAAGTATTTATCTTCAGAAGAAAACTGTATGGATCTTGCCGCCAATTCCCTTTTCTTCAAGCGAGCCATGGGATATGCGGATAACATCATCTCCGCCATGAAAGACCGGGGGGAAGACCGCCGCAATACCCTCTATGAAAATCATGTATATGCAATGGATATGCCTAAATACCAGGATGTAAGCATAGTCCTTACGGCACAGAAGGATGAAGGAACCGATGCGGTATATCTTTACGGTCTGTCAGTTACATTCAAAAAAGAAAAAAATCCATTGAATCTTAAGAAAAATAAAGCAGGGATACCGGAATACTCAGAGATATTCATTGCCAAAAATCCCGTGGACATCGAAGACAATATGAAGGCTTTTACAGAGGGTCTGTATGGCATCCTGAAAGGGATAAATGACTATAACAGTGAAGCGGAGGATGATGAACGCCTCTCCGTGCAGGGCTATGTAATGGACAATTATGAGCTCTATGACCTGAAAGAAAGCCTTTTTGACAGGGTTCTTGAAGAAGAGGCAGATATGGGATACCGTGACAGGCTGCTGGCGGTCTTATTCTGGATGCAGGGCGAGAGGATGATCACTGACATTGACGAGCAGGGGAGTGCCCTGGGCGTGGAATTTCCCATAATAGTGCTTTCAAATATAGTGAGAAGGCTGTACACCCTGCCCGGATACATATCCTACAATCTTGAAGACATCAGTAAGGCCTTGTCCGAGAAATATGATATAGAACGCAATGAACTGTACTCGCATCCCTTATCGAACGCGTTGAAGAGCGATGCCATAAATATCGCATGGGAAGAAAAGGATCCAAAGAAAGCAGAAGAAAAGATCCAACGCCTGAAAAACTATATGCTCCGCAGACTGGGCGTTGAGAGCTCAATCCTAAGCCATCTCCAGTTCGGCGAAAAAAGGCATTCGGGAATAAAAAGGAGCGCCGCTCCGTTTTCTCTTGTAAGCGTGAGCGGGGGACAGGATCAGAGGGTTGCAAAGATCTATATTGAGCAGCTTTACGAGGAGCTCCTTGCTTTCCATGACCTGAGAAGAGTGAGGATGAGGGATATAAAAGAGGCAGCGGCGGAGGGACAGATACTCCATGTCACGGTAGAGGATGAAGAGGCATTGGAAGATATGATCGCAGTTTTTCCTCCGGGAAGAAAACGCCCTGATAAATGCCCCGGCTGGCATGTGCGGTATAAAGTGCTTAATTCCGATGTATTCTTCCTGGAGCCCTGGTTCATCTGTCTTGTGGCAGAGGCAAATGATGAAGGTATGGATGAGCTTGCAAGGGTAGACGACAGGAAACAGTACAAGCTTCCGAATGATTTCTACAGCCATTTAGCAATACTCCAGGATATAAACTTAGTCCATGAAGAAGGGGAAGTCTATGTTACCGGAAACAGGATAGGAGAGCGTCCATACAAACACGGGACTGAGCTGTACATCACGGGCTTTTTCAAAGATATAGCAGGCAATACATCCCTTGAACATCTCACTTCGATGAGTGATACGGATATCCTTTATCCGGAGAGGGTATATGATGAAATGAAAGATGAAAACGGCAAAAGCCTTTCATTTGATGCAGATGCGGCTGATATGGAAAAATACGCCCGCTGCGACGGACTGTACTTTTCCGGTTCCCAGGAAAAAGCGATAAAGCAGATGTTTGAGAAGAATATAACCCTTCTTCTGGGCCCTCCGGGAACAGGCAAGACTGATTTTATCGCAAGAGCCGTGATTACGCTGTGCGGATATTATAAGGAAAAGCATGGAAGGAACCTCTCCGTACTAGTCACGGCAAACTCGCATGCCGCGATAGACAATATCCTCGAGAAGACGGCAGGGAAGGCAGCATGCGCTGAAAATAAAGGCATGGACAGGAAATATCTGCCCAAGCTGATCAAACTCGACAAATTCAGCACGGGTGCTGAGGATGCGGGCATAGAGGGAGTATCCGTGTATAAAAAAAGCAGACCCTATATAGAAAAAGAACGCCGCTACGATAACGATCCCCGCATACTTGTGCTCAGCGAATATCTCACGGCAATGGGCGCAGGCTCCTCATACAATCCGAATTATGATCTTGACACGCCCTTTGTAGCCGGCGCAACAGCCTCTTCATTAAATGGCACATTGAAAAAATCAGGGGATTTTCCGGGCTTCGATATAGTTATAATAGACGAAGCGTCACAGGTCCGCGTGATAGATGCCCTGATAAGTCTTGATGCCGCGGGAAGTGATGCCAGATGGCTGATAGTAGGGGACGAGAACCAGCTCCCGCCAATAATAAGTGGCAAATACGAGCCGGCAGAGGATGCCTGCGATATATACGGTTCCGTATTCAGACTCTTCTATGATACGGCAAACATGAATGAGGGCTGTGATTACCTGATGCATCTCGAAGAGAATTTTCGCATGAATGAGATCCTCGACAGATATCCCGGACAGAAGATATACGATACGGACATCAGACCCGGGGACGGCAGGCAAGGGTACCATGCCTTCGATGAAGCGACGGCTTCCCAGAAGCTGGATCTTGACATTACGCCCGATGAAATGGACGAACTGTCGCCATATCCTTTAGGAAGCATACTGGATCCTGAATATCCTTTGGTCCTTATCAGGATATCGGGAGACAGCGCCGCAGCCCGTCAGAAAGCCGAGATAAAGCTCGTGACGGAGATAACAAAAGCCCTGAAAGAGCATATGCTGAATGACGGCATTACATACGGAACGGACGAGGAATTCTGGGGCGACCTTTCACATAAAGGGGGCTTTGCAATAATATCGCCGCATCATGAGCAGATAAACCGCCTTAAGGACAGCATAAGCTCGGAACTCGGTATGGACAGAAACAAGCTCTACATAGGCACCGTGGACAAGCTGCAGGGGCAGGAGAGGGAGGCCGTATGCGTAAGCTACGGCATTTCAGACGTGGAAAAAGCCCTCGGTGAGACGGAATCCATATACAGCATGAACCGCCTCAACGTGTCCATTACCAGGGGAAAGAAAAAGATGATATGCATTCTCACCGATGCGCTGCTGGACAAGCCCATGGAACTCCTGGACCTTGATGACGAGGACATGCTGCGGGGCATCAGCTTCATGTGCGACTTCGAGAAATTCATGCAGACAGAAGAAGACGATACGGAATGCGCATCGATGGATAAGGATGTCGACGGCGTATCATTGCATATCATGAGAAAGAGAATGAAGTAGGATTATTCCACCCAGTCAACGGGATTACCGGTCCTTTTTAACGGCGTTCTGTCAGGAGTGCCTCCTTCGGCATACCCCAATATCAGCCCTCCGGTAATGGTCTCGTCATCTTTTAAACCATATGATTTCATGAAAGACCGGATGGTCTTATTCTCATCCAGCCAGTGAAGCTGGTTGATCCAGCAGGAACCCAGATCCAGTGCATTGGCAGCGATCATCATGTTCTCGAGTGCGCATGAACTGTCAGCCATTGCGTTGCCATAGCCTTTTTTGTTTGCCGTTACGATTAAAACCGGAGCATTATAGTGAAAAATATAATCGCCTTTCTTTGAAGCGTTGATGGAATTTTTAAGAGATACATAAGTATCTTCTCCGGCTTCCATTTGCGAAAATTCATTTTTCACAAGCTGTGCCATTTCGGATAGTACCGTTTTATCGGTAAATACTATAAAGTGCGTACTCTGGCTGTTTCCGCCGCTTGGAGCATATCTCCCGGCTTCTATGACTTTTTCGATCAGCTCCCTGTCGGGAAGCTCTTCTTTGTATTTCCTTGTGCTTCTTCTCGTAAGAACAGCTTCTATTGCATCCATAAAACTCCTTTCCCGTTTGGCTCTCTCACAACACCGGATTGATATCCGAGTAGAATGATTATAACACACAAATAATCATGTACATACCGTTGAAGCAAAGCATGATTTTGGTATAATATGCTTGGGTTTATTATGCCTGAAGAACACGCCTGGATAGCGGTAAACCAATATCACCTGAATGACAGGGAGGAACATAATGGACAGACTGGTGTATATATACTATCCGCTGCTCATACTGCTGCTTTTTACCGGAGCGAAGATCAGCAGGCGGGGAGAATGGAATGACGAGGTCCTTTCATTAAGGCAGACCAAGGCATTTCTGGGGTTTCAGGCAATACTCATCATATTCCATCATTGCTCACAGTGTACTGCAGCTCCGTGGCTTGATAAGACATATATTCACCACGGGCTGGATTTATTTGTATTTA
>JAEEGL013592906.1_pt1 | contig 21419 bp, 32 predicted proteins | sample 9134231 | NCBI WGS metagenome assembly JAEEGL01 (sample SAMN16246548, study PRJNA631951) | gut metagenome | biome: gut microbiome; feature: rumen; material: fiber-attached | host: Bos | place: Iran: Karaj | collected 2018-10
TAAAGAAGAGTTAAAAGAAGGCGAAGAAGTAAAGTTATCGGATAAAATTTCAAAATTATCAGAATCTCAATAGATTGAACTTGAAACTGAAAAATCTCAGATAACTAATGATATGGATATCCCACTTGAAGATGAAAAATCTCTTTTAGAGGGAAATCAATCAGTAGATCTTGAAGAAGAGAAGTCACTTTTAAGTGGAGACTTAGAGGTTCCTCTTGAAGATGAAAAATCTCTTTTAGAGGGAGACCAACAAGTAGATCTTGAAAATGAAAGGTCTTAGATAACTGATAATCGAGATATTTAGTTGGGTAATGATTCTTCAAAAATTAGTGATCCTTCTTAGGTTTCTTTAGATGAAGATAGATTTAATATTAAGTCCCCAGATGAAGTTCCTCTTGAAGATGAAAGTTCTCCTCTTACTCCGCCAGCTTCAGAAAGTGAAATAACTAGTTACTTAAAAAATTATACTGGTTATAGTGCTGGTATGAAATACTTAATGAATCTTTCTGGTGAAAATGTTCAATTAACTTAGGAAGAAAGAAAGTCTCTTGAAGAAATAAAAAAGTATGTAGGTCTTGCTTCTGGAGATGATTAGACTGCTGCAAAATACTAGGTAACTGTAGATTCATTAAAGAAAATGGGTACTTGGGGAGAAAAATTTGCAGCATATTTAACTGCAGTTCTTAATAGAAATAAAAATTTTAGATCAATAATTCCTTATTCTGATATTGATCTTCTTTATTCAGCTATAACATCTTGGGAAGATAAAGAAACAGGTCTTAGATTTAAATACGGAATTGCCGAGGATAATCAAGAAGGCTCTGGGGCTAAAGTGGTAGAACTAACAAGTCTTTATAATACTACTAAGGAAACTAGAGGTGAAGAAGGAAGAGAAGGAATAGTTGACAAATTAAAAGAAGACTTAGCAACAATAAAAGACAATAAAGAACCAAAGGAAATTTGGGATGAAAGTAGTCATGAAGCATTTTCAAATGGTAAAGGAGAATCTTTAAGAATTCCAGAGTCTAAACTTCCAGAGATTAGTTGGAAGAGTGGTGTAAAAATAGGTACTTTTTTAAGATATGCCGTAGAAGAGACTATAGGAAGGCTTCATAAACCGGAGCTTACTGGTGCTACTCGTCAAGAATTAATAGATTCAACTTTATCTGCTCTTATTATAGCAAGATAGTCTTTAGAAAAAATAACTAAAACTGAAAAGTATAGACTTCCAGGAACAGGAAATTTTTACGTAGATCAAATTAAGAGTTTAACTGAAAATGGTATAAATAAAAATTCTATTGTAAAAACTATTTCGGCTTTTAAAAATAAAGATGCAAATAAATAGTTAAATGCCCCTGTGGTCGATAAGGGTCGAGTATTTGATCCAAAAGATAAGGAGGGAAATACTGCTTGGGAAGGGTATTTATATAAAGGAAACTATAATATAGATTCAAATGATAATAAATATAGTGGTCTTGAAGTAACTCTTCAAGATTTAGCTAATATAACTAATTTCCCTAAAGAAACTCTATCTAATTATAATGATTTTTTATAGGCACTTAAAAATAGTAAAATAATATCAACAGCTAATTTATTTACGGCTACTGAGAATTCTCCTAGAGTAATGACTTTAGATTCAAACCATGTCTGGGAAGTCACGCTAGAACCATACTTAGGGCCAGAAAATGGAAATATATCATTTCTTCCTGCTTACCGAGAAATAAATCAATTAAATTAGTCTACTCATGGATTTAAAACATCTTGGGGGACTTGGATTCCATTCACTTCTTATGAGTTAAATATTAAAAAATTAGTAAGTAAGACTGTTCCTCTTTACGATGGAGAAATTTCTTACCCAACCGGAATGGAATTTACTAATGAATTAAGATTAACTATTGCCGATGATCAATATAAATCTTGGAAAATATATTTTGAAGAAGTGATGAAGTGCATGGCATATCTAAGTCGACCTCATAGTTCTACTGGATCTTTTTCTTGGGAATAGAAATAGTAGCAAAACTATTCTACTATATATGATGCTGAAACACTTACTGGTAGTGAAGATGAATTTAATACCTGGGATGATGCCAATGAAACTATGTCTGCAAAAGTAGTGGAGCTAACTTAGAATGGTTATAGTGTAGACAATTCTTATGTAGAGTCATATGTTAAATATGGAGTGCTAGGAAATAGCAAAAATGAAACTTCAATTCCATATGATACTTATGATGAAGCAGAAAAAGCACTTAATGAAAGGTTAAGTACTATTGCTGATGATTTAGATAAATATTTATATGGGGTATCTCCTATTGTAACTGTAGTAAATACAGGAGATATAAAAGATATTCTTTATGATGGAGATAGTTTTGGAGATAAATTTACATCTTATGAAAAAATAAATGGTGGGAGTTCAGACTATAATTATACGTTTGGAAGACAAAAGTTAAGTCAGTTTTAGTACTATATAGAATCAAAAGAGACTTCACCTACTAAATATAAATATACTATTGTTTATAGAAAAGCCACTCAGACTTCAGAAACAATAACGACGCGTTATTATTACTATGATAGTAGTAGTACTAGTTGTTCTGCATTTCTTGAAGGAGTTATTAATCCAGCTCCATATAAAAATGTTACATTTAGGTGTCGAATTTATTCAATGACTCCTCAATTTTCTACCATTCAAAAATATGATCTCTTAGTTATTTTAAAAGATCTTCAAGAAGAATTTTAGGGAGAAATTGATTCAGGTCCAACAGATCTTTCATTAGCTTTTTCAATTGTAGGAGAAAATCCTATGGGAGAGTCTTTTTATAATAAATCTGTTGATAATAAAAAACCAAATAGTAACGTAACAGAAAAAACATAGGAAGAAGACAAATCTAGCTTAAATAAATTAGAAAGTTCTATTAAATCTTCATCAAAAATAATCTCATAATAACATGTCCTTTATTAAATTAAATTAGCAAAAATTAAATTATCAGTAGTAGGAAAATCAACAAGACGATACTTTTATATTATCTGATATTGTTGACTCTACTATATCCCCAGAGTATCCTAAAATAATAAGAACTACTGATGAATTAGCTATCTATTTTGGGACTGACTGGGATTAGTATGATTATTATATTCAACTATTATCTTCTGGTATATCATTACTTTTATATAAACCATTATTAGGAAATTAGGAGGTAGAATCTTACTAGACATAGTAGTTAGATGGTTTTCCTGATAATCCAGAGGAAGGGATTTTATATTCAATAGGCAACGATAGATATTATATCTATAATAAAGATACAGATACTTTTATTGATTATAATGATCTTCCAGAAAATTCAGGCTCTCCTGAAAACTCTCCATCATGGAAAAATAGAGATTCTTTGGGACTCTCAAGAGATGGAGTTGCTTCAATTTATACTCCAAATTTTTCTGATGAAGAAGAGTTACCAGAAGAAGAACATACTTTCAATTTCTTAGAAAAATCAGAAGTAAAATAGAGTATTGAAAATTATGGAGATCTTGATAATAATGTTACGTTCTCTTTTCTTTTAGATTTTTCTAATGTAGATACCAAAGAATGGTTAAATCTTGAAGAAGATGTTTATATAGTTTTTATTAAAGCTATTAGTAAAATTAATAATAGGTTTGATATTTTTTGGGTAAATAATCATTATTGGGATGATGTATCTATAATAGATAAACTTATTCCACGAATGCTTCTTGATAATTAGGCACCGTTATTTTATTTTCATAATTATAGTAAATCTCAAGTCTTAGAAGATATTTCATAGATTTTAACTTCAGAGTTAGGTTATAATACAGAACTTCAAGGAGAGACTATTATAGTAAGGTCTTCAGAACTATTTAGAGTTAATAGCTTTAGTAATATCCCCGGCTTAGTTATAACTCCAATGGAATCTTATTCAAATCAAGTTATTGAATGGGGTTTGTAGAGCAATGAAGATGCAGAAGATGGTTCTCCGAAGTATTATAAATTATCTCAGGACGGAAATAAAATATATTATAAATACCTTCCATCAAAATATTTTGAATTTTATTCAAGATTATTAGGTAAATCTTTAGACCCTATTACAGTAACTATAAAGAAAATAAACAATAAATTTTATCAAGTAAATGTTTCTAAATTAAATTATACAGAGCTTTTTTATGGTAGATTAGATTTTATTCCAACTAATGGAGAAGTAAGAAATTTAGAAGCAGATATTAATAAAAATTCAAAATTAATTTACTGTAAAGTAAATCGATATTATTCTGTAGAAGATAATTCTTTAATTATATCAGATCTTCCTGAAGGAACTTGGGAATTAAGTGGTGGAAAGTTTGAAATAATTACTCCTAGAAATAGATGGAATGGGTTGAAAGTTCTTGAAAATACTAATGTTCAAGAAGATTTTCTTTTAATACCTGATATTCAAAAATGGAGATTTCAAGGATTAAGAGACTTAGACTATTATCGAGAATATATATCTCTTCTAGATTATGCAATTGCTAAAAATTGTCAAATTCTAATATAGAATAATCCAATTGTTTAGGTAAAACCTCTCAATAATAAAATAACTTATTATCTTGGTGATAAAATTTTAAACGGAGAAAAAGGAGAAATAGAAAATAAAATAACTAATTTAGATACTAAAAGTATAGATTATAGTAAAATAAAGATTTCTTCTGAAAAACCATTAGAAGTTTCTGTTGACTCGATGATTCTAAAAGATATAAAAGAGGGCGGTTTAACCTTCTCTGGAAAAGATTATAATATATCTAAAATAAGAATTAATGATGATGTAATTGTTGATAGCAATATAACTGTTTCTTAGGAATCTAACTTCTCTTTAGATTCTAATATTTTATCTAATTTAAAAGTTGGTGATAAGATAACTGTCGAAACCACTTAGACAACAGAAACTACCGAAGGAACTTTATCAACTACACTTGGAAAACCACTTAAAAGCAAAGAAATTACTGGATTCAAAGTAGGTAATATATTATTCAATAATAACGGAAATCAATTGCTTGAAAAAATTTCAGAAGAAAATCAATCTACTGGAGTAATAAAAGTTAATAATAATTTTTATAAAGTTTTTGAAGATAATATAGTTACTGAAGTTGAGTCATTAAAAGCAACAGATAATCTAGTTGAATTAGAGGAAACTTCTAATAAGCTTATTTAGTTATCTAAAGGTTATATAATAAATTCTTCTGGTCTTACTGTTTCTGAAAACACTAAAGATATTGAATTTTCTTCAGAAGGAGATAAACTATATAGAATTAAAGAAAAAATTATTGATAATTCTGGAAAAACCGTTTCTAATGAATTTCAAAGACTTTCTACTGAAGAAGAAGCTATTCCTGTTATTTATTCTCTTGCTGGAAAATATTATCATGCTAACTCTCAAAGGGAAACTAATGAAAAAGAATATGCTCTTCCTTGGGGAAATGATTTTTATTTCAATTATACCGGAGATTCAGAAAATCGCTTAGTTTATTTCTTTAAAGATTTTTAGGTAGAAGGCTTATATAGAAGACCTGGATATTATTATTTTTTAAGAGGAATTTTATTTAATAATTGGAGTATAGATAAAGTTATTTATGACCATGATGAAGAAGTTGAATTAACAAGTCTTGGTAAATAGCTTCAATTAAAGAAATCTAATTACATAAGTTTATATAATAATTCTTATCATTATAAAAAATTCTTTTGGGACACTACTGGTAACTAGGATTATTATTGTTCAGGTACTTTAAAATACTGTCAATCAAGAATATCTAGATTATTTGAAAGATATAAATGGAAACTCTTAGGTTTTTAGAAAGAAGGAGAAATTAGGTCTTATATAGAAAACATATTAACTTCTGTTAAAGAACGAAATTCTTCATTAATTCACTCTCTTTCTCTAGACGATCTACAAATAAATAATAATAAAGCTGAGGTTAAGTTACTTTTAAGAACCAAAGAATTCATAGAAAAAGATATTAAATTAAACATAACTTTAAATTATATATATTAATTATGGCATCAGTATCATCATTAGTTCGTGCAGCTGGTGGTTATATGAAATTTATAGATTATACCACTTCCTATCGTGATGAGAACAAGGAGTTCCTTCGTGGCGACATGTGGGAATTTTCCTTAGTTAATCCACCTGCAATAGTATTTTATCCAGGTGATCAAATCTTTAAAGCTAGATTAAATGCTGTAAATGTCGGTATTGACACTAGTGTTAATGGTTTTGAAAAGAGAATGCGTGGAAATTATTCTATTTATCAATAGACTGGTCAGAATACTTCTGGTCAGCTTTCTCTTCAATTCACTGATCGTGAAGATCAAGCAATCTCTTATTTCATAGACGATTGGAAGCAGAAAATTTCAGACCGTGATACTAAATATTCTTTTAGAAAAGACGATTTAGTGGCTGACGCAGAACTAGTATTGACTAATTCTAGTCGTATTAAAGTTAGAACTCTTCATTTTTATAACTGTATCATCTCTGATGGTGGTCTCGATGAGAACGGAACTGCAGAAGATGGAACAGATCGCGCAGAAGTTCCTGTAACGCTTAAGTTTGAACACTATGAGCGTAAATGGGATAATCTTGCTTAAAAAATTGCACATAGAGAATTTGGTTTCTCTATGTGTACTAAATTATAATAATAAGAAATATGACAATACCAGTAAATTCACTTCCTAGCGGGGGATATGGTTATAATTTCCCCTATGTTTAGGTAAACCCAATGAATTTTCTTTAGATTACTGAGTATCTTAAAGATCTTCCATAGGATGATCCATTGGGTAGATATTTTTATGAAATAAAAAATTTAATAAGTGGTGATCCTAATATAGAAAATTGCTATATTATGGACGTAGATTTTTTAATATTCTACAAAAAACTTATTACGATCGGCGACGGTCAAGAAATGACATTAACTATTAAATGTCCTAAATGTGGTCATAAAATTCGTAAAAAGATATCCCTAGATAGGGACATTCATTTTAAAGGGCTAGATGAGAAAATAATGAATGGAGCAAAAATTGTTTTAAATGGACATAATTATGAAACATTTGTTCCAACAGTTAAAGAGTTTTTTAAAATCTATCAAAGATATTTAACTTATAGAAATCTAGCTGATCTTGATATGATTAAATTAATTTCTTTGATTAAAGAAGCAGATTTATATGGAAATCAAGTTCAAGATGATGTCTTAGGAGCTACTCATAGTGATATAACATTATTAATGGCTCTTAAGGAGTTATATTATGATCAAGTTGAAGATTTAATTGTTCATTGTCCAGATTGTGAATAGGATCAAGAACTAGAGGAAAGGAGAGGTATGGCAGTAAGCGTAAATTCACTTACTGTAGACTTTTTTCGAGAGCTCTTTATCAATTCCCCAATTGATGAGTCTAAAATTGTATTTAAATAAATATCTTAAAGTAGATAATATTGAATATTATACTCTCCCTTGCCTGTAGATTCTTTAGAATGAATATGATAAGTTTTTGAAAAAGACTGAAGGTGTAGACCCAGATTTTCCACAGTTTAACTTTGCTGATGGAGCAACTGGTCTTAGCTTTGATTCTAAACACAAGTTAGATGATGAGTCTAAAAAACTACTAAATAAGGTATGGGATCAGAAAATAGGGATGAAAGATTAAAAAAGTTTGAAAAATCCCAAATTAAGACACCACAACAATAGACTGAAGCTTTATAGAAAGCTTAGGTTGAAATAGGTGGTCTAACTAATGAAAGACAAGCTTTACTAAAATAGTAGCAAAATACTCTAATGGGTTATTAGCATTAGCTTGGGGTTCTTTAGGGATAGGCCACAGCACTTTCTGCTGCAACTCCTCAATAGCCATAGATTAATGCTGCTTAGTAGGCAAGGGCAATGAATGCTCAAACACAAGCAATTTTATAGAAATATGGCGTTAATCCTAGAAAACCACAAGCAACAGGTAGTAAAGTTGTTCAATCAAAGCCTATTTTTAAATCTACTGTTGCAGGTGCTGGAACTACTAATATTAGAACTGAAAATAAAACTATTTATAATACTAAAACCACTAATAGTGTTTAGGTAATTTAGCCTTAGGGAAATTCATAGATTACTATTTAGAAACCAAATATTTAGGTAGCTAAGCCTGTTATTCAATTAAGAAATTAGATATCTCAATAGATTCAAGCACAGAATCAATAGTATGAATAGTCTAAAAAGAGCTTCTTAAGATCAGATATCTCCTTAAGAAAGGGAGCTGATATGATGATGAGAAAAATAGATGCTGCTAGTAAAAGATTTGCTGAAAATATGAATCCACAAAAATTAGCTGCAAGTTCTATAGATTCAACTAAAGTCATAATGATGATGGCTGTGGCTTACTTAGGAATTAAATTAATTGGTCCTATTTCAAGAAGATTAGACAAACTCTATTTTTGGTTTACAGGAGAAACTCCAGAAGGTGAAGAAGGAGGTTCAGGCGGTTATAATGAACATATGGGCTTTTTTGATCGACTAAAAGCAATGGTCGATACAAAGAAGGATGATAGCCTTGCCTCAAAAATAATAAAATTCTTTAAAGATGGATTTGAAGATTTAAAGGGATACTTAGAATTAATTTTTCAAGATAGAGCCAAAGCAATTGCTGCAGTTAGAACTCCAGGTGATAGAGACAAAGGCATGTTTGATTTTTCTGGTTTTGGAATTAAATATATTCCTGCATATCTTGCTGATGTATTTAGAGCTTTAATAGGAGGAACTGAAGGATTAGCAAAATCTGAAACTAGATAGTAGACTAAGGAGATAGAAGAAGAAGGCAGAAAAGAAATGCTAAAGAATCAAGGACTACCAGAAGAAAGTATTTTTAATGGAACTGAAAAGGCTGGAATTACTGCAATGGCGACTAAAGTAGGTATTTGGGGAGATCAATTTATGGTACCTATGACTAAAGGTGGCGTAGTTAAAAATAAAGATGGCAGTTATTCTGTTGCTCAGATTCAAGCTCAACATGAGGTTGTTAGAAAGAATGTAACTAATCCTTTGGGTGGAGGTTCAACAGTTATAACTACTGATTATGCTTATTAGCTTGGCGGAAAAAAGATTAATATTTTCTCAGATGAGAGAACTAAAAAATATGTCACTCGATTAGGAAAATTGAAGAAACTTAGTCTTCTTCCTTTTATGTTATAGAACAGAGAGTGTTAGCTTACTGGCCCTGGTGGTTATAAAGGCCCTAAGGAAGCTAAAGAGTACTACCAAGATCTTTATAAGAGTCTGGTTAAATTACTTGATAGTAAAATAGATTATGATAAAGGTTGGTATAAAGAAATCAAATCATATTCAGTTCCTGAAGCCAATGGTAAAGTTAAACTTTCATATGAAGTTTATCACTTTCCAGAGGAGGAAGAAAATGATATAAAAAGTTCTATTGAAAAATTAATTGATTCTTTAAAACAAAAACATCTTAGTAAGAAAAATTTAAAAGTTGCTAAAGTTTCCAGTAAGTTCGAAGACTCTGAAATGGATTTTACAAGAATTGATAAAGGTCTCTATGATGTTCTTAAAAAAGTTTATGATATAAAAGAGTTTAATCTTGCTGATAAAAATGCTGTTTAGTATTATAAAGATGTTGCAGATGCTAAATATAAGGAAGATCCAAGTATAGTTAATGAAAATGGGTAGTAGGGACGTTATTATGGCGGTGAAACCAATAATGCTACTTTTAATGATACAGAAAGAATTAGTGAGGCTTAGAAACCAATATATCCAGAATGGGATCTTAAAGCAGAAAAGGAAAAGTATTGGATGACTAGAAACCAAGATTCATTTTTCCTTAATAGTGATTTTATTAAGAATATAAGAAAGGTTGCTTCTGATATTGGTGATGATATAGTAAATTTTAGAACAGATGATAATATTGAAAAAAGTGCACCAATTATTAATCGAGTTGCCGAATATTTATCTCAAACTCTTGGAATTCCAAAAGATGCTGCTATCGGTATAGTTAGTAACCTTTGGGCTGAAAGTAGATTAAATCCAATTGCTCTTGGTGATAAAAAATCTTCATTAGGTATTGCTTAGTGGCATTATAAAAAAGGAATACAAGAAGTAATCAAAGATATTGAAGAAGCCTCTGGAATAAAATTAAAGACAAGTGAAGATGGTGATTTAATTAGAATTGATACAAATGATCCTTCTTGGTAGAGACTAAAAGACTTTACAAAAGACAATGAGAACTATCAATAGTTATTATTTAATCAGCTTAATTTAATAGTTAAGCATTTAAAAGAGGCTGGTTCGTCTAGTGATTATGGTTAGTTATATCAACAATTAAAAAGATCTAATAATCCTATGTCAGCAGAAGATGCGTCTTAGCTATTTACTGAATTATTTGAAAAACCAAAAGATGTAGAAGAAGCGGTAAAATTAAGACGTGAATATGCAGCTTAGATGAAAAGATATCTTGATCATAATTATCAAGAAGAATTAAAGAAGTAGGATGAGTAGGTTATTGAAGATTGGAGAGGGATGAGCTATGGGGATGTATTAAATCCAGATAAGCAAGAGGTTGAATATCCAACTAATGTTACTGCTGAGTAGCGTTTTGATGTTCAAACACCAATACCATTTGCAGTAAAAGAGGAAGAGGAAAATCAAACTGAAGCTACTGACTAGGCTCAAAGTGAAAATCCATCATCAAGTGTTAATATAGTTAGAGGTGGAGATTAGAATAATAATATTACTGTTCTTAATCAAGAAACTGATCAATCTTATAATCCAATATCAAGTTAATTATGCAGTAGATGAATTAGCCAACTTAGGCTATCTTATAGAAATATGGAATATCTCCTACACCCAATCCTCCACAGGCAGTAAGTGGAAATGCTTAGGTTAAAAATGTTAATTCTAGTACTGTTAACAATTAGGTAAATAATAAAATTATCATAATTCAACCTTAGATTCCAATTGCCCAACCAAATATTTAGCTAAGAGATTCTCAAGGAGAGAATTTAAGAAATTGGATTTCTAATCAATTTAAAGCTCAATAGCAAAAATATTAGGAGGAAACTAATTTTTATAGAAAATATGGTGAAAGAATAACTGAAGGCATTCAAAAAATAACAAAATCAGTTACTAGTGCAACAGAGAGATTCGCTGAGAATATGAATCCTTAGAGATTGTCTTAGACAATGACTGATTCTAAAAAAGTTATCATGTTGATGGCACTAGCTATTCTTGCTACTAAATTTATAGGGCCTCTTTCACGAAGACTTGACAAACTTTATACTTGGTTCGTAGGAGATGAAAACAAAAAAGGTTTTGTAGAAAAATTTAAAGATATTTTCTTTCAAGATAATCAAAATGAAGGACTTTTAAGTACTCTTAAGAAAGGAATTTCATATGGACTTTAGTTGCTTAAAGGTTATGTAAAACTTGCATTTGATGATAGAGTTAGAGCGCTAACTGAATTAAGAACTAGAGATCTAGATGATTTAAGTCTATTCGACTATGAAGACATCCCTATCTTAATTATGAAAGTCTTTGCCGCCATGATTGGTGGATCTAAGGGATTAGGTTATATAAAAACTAAAACAGCCGCTCATAAAGTAAAGAAAAAAGTAATTGAGCGATTTTAGAAATATAATAGTGATCTTAAAGACGACTTTGATGCATTAGGAAATGTAAAAAATAAATAGGATTCTGCTTTAAGGGTATAGAAAAAAATAGAAAAATTTATTTAGGACACTTTTAATACATATCAAGTTTTTAGTATTTCAATTCCATATACTTTAACTCTTCTTGAAGCACTAAAGAATGCTGTATTTACTTGTTATTAGTCTGATGATAAATTAGTTCGAGGTACTATTATAAGTGATGCTAAACATTTTTTATCGTTACTTGGTTATACTGATAAAGAGATAAAAGGTCTATATGAAAATAATTATATAGTAACTGTTAAATCTCTTGTAATAGATAAAAATAAGTCTCAAAATCTTTCCAACTACTCAGTAATAACTGAAGAAGGTTGGAAAGTAATGGCGAGACTTTATGGAGGAGAGGACGTAAGTGTTTCTGACAAAAATTATTGGAATACATTTGAATAGCGTCTTTTAGAGAATTGGAAAGCGTATTGGAGAGAGAAACTTAAAAATAATCAAAAAGCTTTAGATAAAGTAGAGTCAACCTCACAAACTACTGATTGGTAGGTAAATGACTACAAGGAAGAATTAGCATAGCTTCAAAGAGCTTGGGATTTTGCTGAAGAGTTGTAGGCAGCCAGAGTTGCAGATGAAGAAATGTTTGAGCATGAAAATAAAGAAGCTTTAGATTTTTTCAGAAACTTAAAAAATTCTATTACAGGTAATGCTGATGACCTAGAAGAGATCGATTCTTTCAATGAGAGAAATTATGTTGAGGCTGAGGGTGAGTTTGATACTGAAGCAGCTTCAAAAGAAATACATAGACTATCATATAAAAGATACGACGATGATCTTAAAGACTGGTTTGATAAAGATCCTAATACTCCTTCTAAACATTGTGCAAAACACGTAAGAATGGCTGTTGAAAGTGCTGGAGTATCTTTAAAAGATAATCCACCACTTGCTTATTAGTACTTAGCCTATCTTCCAAAGAAAGGATTTAAATTAATTCATGGTGGGAAAAAAAGAGACTTGCAACATCCAGACGTTTATCCATGGCCTGATGATCTTAGGTAGGGAGATATTGTTGTTTTTAACAAAACCGATAATCATAAAAGTGGACATATTGCTATGTATGATGGTCAGTAGTGGTATTCTGATTACGCTCAAGGAACCTGGCATGGATTACGTGATAGAGGTTTTGATGATTTTGGTGTATTTAGGTATGGTAAGTTTGTTAAATAGCCAGAAGATGTTGAAATAACAGATCAAGAAAGTAGAGAATCTCCAGAAGAAAGCTCTCCAACAGAAGTTTCTCCTGAAGTTACGGCTAAAATAGAGGAAAAATCCAGTTTATTTAAAGAGCCTAAACCCAAAGTTACTCCTACATCTGTAACTCCTGAAAAGACAGAAAAAGAAAAGAATTTAGGAACCAGAGCTGAAACTCCTAAATAGACTTCTTCTCCAACGAATCAACAGCCTTCTTAGCCTTCAACTACATCAACAAACAATACTACTACCAATGATCAATCTGAGGAATAGCAAACTATTACTGAAGAGGAACGAAAAGTTGCGGTTAGTACTTATGCTATGAAAGGTTCGGTTAGGTAGGTAGTATTAAATCATGTAGCAAATGCTTCATATGTAAATGGAATTAAAAAATAATTAAGACATGTCAAAATATTCATATGGTTTAACAAATAAAGGAAAAATAACTGGATTTTATTTTGATAATCAATTAAATAATCCCTTATTGACAATTACTCTTCATGCTAATACTGAATTAGCTACTTTTGAAGAAAAAGGAGATAAAGTCTAGACTTCTTTAGGAAGATTTCAAATTGAAAAGAAATCTGATCATTCAATATATAATGAAGATTGGGAAAATGTGAAAGACAACGAAGAAGCGAAAGACTTTAATTTTGATGATGGCTGGGTAAGATGGGGAAGTGGAACTAAGGGACATTGCTTATCAAGTATTCTTGCTAAAGAGTGGAATTCTCGCCATCCAGAAGACAGATTAGAAGACGGTAATACTCATTTATCTTCCATGGCACCACCAGATAAAGTTACTATCGGAGAAGATGGTATTGATTGGTCTGGTTCTTATGGATATACTCCTATTGCTACAGCTATTTTAAATGAGGATTTTCAAATTAATATCCAAAATAGATGGACTGACGTGTCTGGAAATAATACTCTAGAAAATTTTTGGAATACTATTTAGCCAATGGCTGGTTTCTTTTAGGGAATGGCACCACTTCTCCGAAAAATGTCAGATAATACATCTGGAGAGACAAAGTTTACTGCTATTGGAAAAGGAGGTCTTAGTGCTATGAGTAGTTTTATGGCAGGAGCTAGTGAATTTTTAAATAGTTCATTGGTAGTTCAAGGAAGTAGATTTACTATATATCAAGGAACTAATACAGATTTCGCTAATCTTTCTATGAAATTTACTTTATTTTCAGATTGGGAGAGAGTCTCAGATGAACCTGGTGAACCATAGTTTAAATTTATGACGGTTAATCAAAAATTAAATAGACTATGGCCATATTTTTAGGGATATTATCAAAGTCTTACTCCTGAATATTTAAAATTCATTGGTGCTAAATTTAAATTGCTTAAAAACCAATTTGTAAATACAATGAATTCGAATTTAAAAGAGAAAGAAGCCTCTAAGAATGAAAATTAGGAAGAGTAGAAAGAATCAACAGCAACCACTGCAGATAAAAGCTGGTTAGATGATGCCAAAGATTATGCAGATAAAGTTCTTGGTCTTGTAAAAGAAGCGGCTGGTGATACTGCTAGAGAAGTTATTTCTAAAATGATTGGTTTTTAGGATCCTCCAGCTGGTTTTAAAGCTATTAATAAAAATGTTGATGCTTGTCAAAAAGGAACATTTAGACTAGTTTTTGGTGGTAAATATGCTATAGATAATTTAGTAGGAGGAACAATGAATGTGACTCTTAGTAAATAGGTTGTAAAAATACCAGATACTTCATCCGAAGATGGTTTAAGATTTGCTCCATTATCAGCTGAGGTTGTTCTTAACTTTAAATGTGCTAGTAGTTTTTCTAATAGAATTGTTTCTAATATTCTTGAAGGTAAAGGCTCCTTTAGAGAGGGACAAGGAGATGAGTAGCAACAGTACAGATAGCTTTTTGATATATTAGAGGAATTACATAAAGGTAGTCATTAATCATGTTTAATAAAAAATCAAATATATCTGGATCAAATGAAAGATTAGATAATTTTATAGAAGGAAATGATGTTTATAATTCAGAGTTACTTTTAAAATTATTTGATCCAGATCTTCCTAGAGTTAATTTTATAATTACTACTCAAAAATATAGACCAGATCTTATTTCTGAAGATTTTTATAAATCTTCAAAATACTCAGAGTATGTAATTTTATAGGCAGGTCTTCCATTAAGTGAATTAAAGTAGGGAACTACTTTACAATTAATTCCATTAAGTATTTTAAAAGGATTGATAAATGGATAGTAATAATATAGCTCTTCCTGGTACTCAAATTGTAGTAGAGATATCTCCTTATGATTTATTAGGATATGAATTTCACACTCTTTCTCTTTTTGAAGAGATAGGTGGTAAACTAGTTTAGGGAAAGTTGTCAATGGCTCCTAAATAGCTTCATTAGGAAATTGAAGATCAATAGGCAGTCTATAATTGGAATAGTGTTTATATTTCTATAAAAGACTATAGTAATGATATCTCTTATTATATTTTTGGATGGATTACTAGAAAAGAAACAATAGAAAAAATGCTTTGCATTGATTTTATTAGTTTTCCCTATTATAAAGGAGGAGATACTTATTGCAGACAATTCTTGACACTTACTAAAAATAAATATTATAAAATAGAAAGACAAGGTGCTGAAGAAGGTTTAAAATAGTTAGTTTGTTCTATTTGGAAAGGTCCCTGGCAAAGAGAGCCGTGGCCAGATATCAGATGTACTTCTGTTTCAAATAACTTATTACCTGAATATATTTGGCAAAGAAATGAATCTGATTATGCTTTTTTAAATAAAATTTTATACTCCTATAAAGAAAATTCTATTTTCGGCTATGGACTTAGTGGATTATTTATAAAAGACATAATTAGTGAAAATGAACCAAATAAATTGGTTTTGGGATAGGTTGAGACTACTCAGGAAACAGGTTTTTCTAGAAATTTTGAATATAGACTTCATCAAAAACATCAAAATCCTTGGGAATAGTAGGGAGAAAGTGAAGAAGACACTGGATAGTTTTCAGTTCTTACTCATGATAGTGATTATTCTATTTTATCTAAAGATTTCTCTGCAATGTTATATAATTATAGGTAGAATAATATGATTATGAAAACCAGATTCTTTTCTTCCTTTCAAACTTATACAGTTCATTAGCTCCCTTAGTCTAAATTAGGTGAATGTGTTTCTTATACTTAGAAAGTTGATGGAGAAAATAATAAAGAAGGTCTTTTTATAAATTCTTCTAATCAATATTTCTTTGCTAATCCTATGTCAGGAGATCGTGATCATCATGGAAACATATTTTCTGTAACATCAATATATCGTGGTATTGAAGATAATCAATAGGATTTATTTAAAGAACAGAAAGAAGTAGTTGATATTTTTGGATTAAATAAAAAAGTTTAAAATGAATTATATTGGTAAAATTTCAGAAATATTAGAAGATGGGTATTCTGTAAGAGTGGTCATTCCTGGAATCTGTGAAGATTTTGGAATGCCTGCTCTTCCAGAAAGAGGTGAGCTAGATGAACCTAAAGTCGGAGATATTGTAATAGTGGAAGAATTAGATCCAGTATTTGGTAGCATTCTTCTTTATAGAAAAATAAAACAAAACAAATTTCATGGACTTAGATTTCATGGAAAGGCTCTCTCCTTTGATGACGATTAGATAATTATTTAGACTTTTGATCCATCTGAGGAATATCAAGATGATGTTCTCCCCGAAGGAAAAAGTTTCATAAAAATTACTAAAGATAATAATATAGAAATTACTACAAATGAAGGTAATTTATAGATAACAATAAATGGAGATGCTACAATAAGTGCTAAAAATATAACTATTGATGGAACTACTACTACTATTGATGGAACTTGTACACCAAGTGGAAATCCATCAGGCGGATTTAACTGTATTCCAGTATGTCCATTTACAGGAGCTACCCATCAATGTAATAAAATTACAAAATGAGTATTTTAGGATAGATGTTAGCTGAAGGATTACAGGCTGATCCGCAAGGTTTTGTTAGAATTATTGGTGAGTTTATAAATACTCTAACAATTTCCTCAGTATTTACTGGAAGTAATGGGGTTATCACAATTTCAGAAGCCCCCACGACCAATGTAATAGATTCATATAAATTATTAGGAATGATCTCTTCTGGCAAAGATGGTTTTAATCCATGGATTTTAGATGTCTATTCTAAAATACGAGATAATTGTTATATTTCTCTTCCAATAGCAATTGGTGCTATCCCACTTCCTTCTACTCTTGCTTTTCCTACAATGACTACGCCTAGCTGGTCTCAAAAAGATTTAAAAACAGTTCATGAGAATAATATGAGTGACCCATAGGGAACAGTTATGGATGTTATTGGGAGTGGAATAGAATTGGACTTAAGAACTAATATTACAAAAATCTGGTCAGGAACTTATGAATCAATTTCTGGTGGAGCTACATCAATTTAGTTAAATTTTTAATAAAATTGCACTTTAAATAACATAAAAAACTTAATTATGTAATAGAAATAAAAATATTGCCCAATGGTGTAATGGTTAGCACGAGGGACTCTAACTCCTTCGGATTGGGTTCGAATCCTAATTGGGCTACTAATTTTCAAATTTATTACATATGAAATTATTTTTATTAAAACAAGCAGCTAGGTTAGCTTTATTCCTTTCAGGTAAAGTTAATTCTAGCGCTTCTTTTTTGAACCAGAGAAATTCTCAATGGTTTATTAATTGGCAAGATGAGTTAAATAAAATCTCAGTAGAATAATATGATTTATTTTAGAGAAAAGATATTTACTAGACCAACTCAAAAGTTATTGTTTATACCTGGTCTTCCTGGAAGAGATAACGAGAAAGTATATTCTTTTCTCCAAAAATATCTTCCTGAATTTTAGATAGATTATTCTCAGGACGATAATATAAATTATCGTCAATATCAGGGGATTATTGGTTTTTCATTAGGAGCTTTTAAAGCAAATGAATGTCCTTTCCCTTAGACGCCTCTAATTCTAATATCTCCAGCTTTTGGGATATCTAAATTTTTTCATTAGTATAGTGCCCTAGAAACGAGAGCTAGAAATCCATAGAGCCTAAATGTTTACATTTTTTATGGATCTAAAGATTCCTATACGGATAGATTTAAACCACTTAAAGCTAGTGTTCAATATTATCCTGGTGGTCATGCTCCCGGTGAACATGAAGTAAAAGAATATATTGTTCCAGCTATTAAAAAATTATTTGAATGAGTACTTTTAAAATTAGGCGCGGTAAAAAAGCTGTCATTGAGTTATCTAGTTCTTCTGTTAAATTATTAATAGGTCCTATAGGAAGTACTTCTTTAAGTAGTTTTAAGACTTTAAGTGAAAGAACTAAAACCACTGATGGATTATAGGGAAATAAAATGAATCTTTCCTGGTATCAGAAAAACGTTCTTCCTACTATTATTGAGTATAAAAATATTTGTGATAAAGAAGGGGTTAATAATATAGTTTCAACTGCTACGGCTGTTTATCGAAAATCTACTAATTGTAGTGAAGTGTTTGATCTAGTCGAAAAAGTTATAGGAGTTAGACCAATATTATTAAGTGGTTAGCAAGAAGCTGAATTAGCTCCACTTTCTTATCTTACCTTAAATAAAAATTATCGTGGGTGGATTTTATTTATTGATCAAGGAAGAGGATCCACTGAATTATCTTTAGTATCTCCTTAGAGAATAATTACTAAAAATTATTCTATTCCACATGGAAATAATGACATCAGAGAAATGGGCGTTAAGAATATAGTCAATGATCTTGAAAGAAACAAAGATGTTTAGGGTATTTTATCAAAGGCTATAAAAAACGACGCTATATTAGTCGCTTCTGGTGGAATTTTAACTAAAAATGCTGGATTTGAAAAGGGGTCTTTTATTTCAGAAAATTCTCTTAAAGAAGATATTTTTTGTATTTTTAAATATATAATGTAGAAAACTGATAATGAGTCTTTGTAGATAAATGTAGGTGATTCTACACTTGGAGCATTTTATAAATATGATTAAAACATATAAAAGGCCTATCTATTCTTATGGAATTCTTTACAAGGCCAGTAAAAATAAATATTCTCTTACTCAAGGTGGAGATGACTCAATTCGATTAAGTTTCACTTACACTTAGGAAGACTATCCTGAAGGGTTTACTACATATGTAGATAATGATAAGCCTACTAAATTAATTAAAAAGATGAAATAGTATCCTTATGAGCCAGTTGTAGTTAAATGTATTATTGACGGTGGAACTAAATTTGAATTAAATGGTGATACCTATTGGAGTAGTCAGATAGGATTTCTTTCTGAAGTTGGTTTATCTTATAAAAATTTTTCTATTACTTTTAGGGAAAAACAATTTTCTAAAGAAGATGATAAAATAAATAAAATTCTTCAAGAGCAGCTTAGAAGAGATTATCTGCGTAGTGTAAGTCCAGAAAAACCAACTAGATTGGATAAAGTAGAGAAAATTATTTCTGGAGAATCAAATAAAGAAGATCAAGATCTTTACAAGAATAATGATAATCTTAGAAGGAAAGTTATGAAGAAAAAGTTTGATTATCTTTTATATAATTTTAAACCAAAGAAATGAGTACTTTTAGAATTAAACGGTATAGTTTAATGAATATGATGGGTGTTCCTTCATCAGTTACTTCTGCTAAATATGATCAAAATGGAAATATTAAGAAGAGTTTTTATGGAAAACCTGCTATATTTAGAATGCAAAATACTAATGCTTCATTAAATTATAAGTTAACGGGACAACAATGAAATATTTACTAAGTACTGGTAAAATAACTACAAGAATAGAATATTATATTCTTGATTTAATTAGATTGAATTTAACTGTTTTACCAAAAGATCTTCCAATTGATTCTTCGACAATTGGTTTTGACTATTCTATGTCTGGAATCACTAAAGATCAATTAAAAACAGAAGTTAGATCAAGAATAACTTACTTAATTAATAAAATAAAAGATAGATTTCCAGAGATAGACTTATAGGTAACATCTCTTTCTATAGTAGATGAGTAGACCGTAAATTTAACTTTAACTGTCAATGGAAGAATTGACAGAGATTTTAATATTAATCTTTATCAATAGAATTCATGAAATCTTTAAATGACTATCTTTAGTAGTACCGCAATGCAGCTATTAATTTAGGACTATATGGCGATACCGTTGAGCTATTATCTCAATTTTTAGCAAATGCTTCATATATAAATGAGGTTGAAAATATAACTTATTCTTAGGAAGCAATTTTAGATCGCTGTACTAAATTAAATTCAAAAATCGAGCACTGTGTAGAAAGAATGTATAGTGTTTATCGAGGTAATTGTCCTAGAATTATATTAAATTTCTATTCTTAGTCTTATATCAATATATAGCCTTTTGATAGAATTTATTCAGGAGGTAATTGGAACCTTTATTACTTAGGATATTTTGATGAAGAAATTAATGACTTTTCTTATACTTCAAAAGTAATTTCTCCATTAGGTGATCAATAGGTATATACTATAATGTGTATTCTATCACCTGGACCTAAAACACGTTCTTGGGAAATTACAGATCAAGTTTATTTAGAAAATACTGATTCTAATCTTAGTAATGATATTTATGTTACTAGTACTTTTGGAGATTAGGTAATTAATAAATAGGTTACTAGAGATTTTAGCGATTATATTTTAAGTGAATTTGATGAAAATCCATTAATATTTGATCTTACTATTCCTGGATATGGTTCTAGATTATATTCTGATAATTTTGGAGAAAAGGGAACTATAATAAGAGCAAATTATTTTACATTTTGTAGTACTAGTGATTTTAATTTAAGAGATTTAACAAAAATTAATATAAATGGAACAACTCCAGTTGCTTTCTCTCCTGAGGAATTTTTAATTCCAAAAGGGTATGTAGAAATGGAAAAAGGAATTGTAATTGTTCCAGAAACTCCTCCTGATGATATAAAATCTTTACATTATCGAGCTAATAAACATAGATTTGCTAATTCTATAATTAGAAGCAATAGTGATATTGGATTTTTATTATCAGAAATGTATCCAAATAAAGTTTCCCTTAAAGGAGCTTCTTATATATTTGATGCACCCGAGCCTTCAAAAGAAGTAATAGAAACTACTACTCAACAGTTTATTATTCCTGAAGGAAATCAATCAATAATGTCTTCTACAAAAACATTGTTAGATAAAAATTAGAATTTATATTATATATGTAATAATTCTAATGACATGGGATTGATTACTTATGATGAACCACTTACTTTATCAACGGGGTCTAGTTATTCTCAAAGTATTTATCTTGGAAATGGCAAGTTTACCAATAAAGGTCCTCAATCTGGTGTTTTAATTATAGATGTTCCTTACAGTCAAACAGATACTTCCGGTGAACTTTAGATTGTTTATAAATCAAAAGCACTTTCTGGTGAAATTACAAGCATTTATACTATTCTTCCTAGTATGTCTAGATTTGCTTCA
>JAEEGL010616824.1_pt1 | contig 21418 bp, 20 predicted proteins | sample 9134231 | NCBI WGS metagenome assembly JAEEGL01 (sample SAMN16246548, study PRJNA631951) | gut metagenome | biome: gut microbiome; feature: rumen; material: fiber-attached | host: Bos | place: Iran: Karaj | collected 2018-10
CATCTCCTGTCTCTTCTTCATCTCCTATTTCTTCATCGTCTCCTGTCTCTTCATCGTCTCCTGTCTCTTCTTCATCTCCTGTCTCTTCTTCATCTCCTGTCTCTTCTTCATCTCCTATTTCTTCTTCATTATCATCTAACGAAATATTAAAATCATTATCAGATTCTTCATTATCTACGTTTTTATCTTGAATTTCATTATTATTTTCTGAAGTTTCTGTGGTTTCATTATCATTAAAAATATTACTATCATAATCTTCATTCGTTGGGTTTTCTTCATCCTTTTTTGCATCTTCCAAATCATCTATTTCCACATCTGGTTTTGTATCATTTTCATTATTTTCCTCTCCTCAAAAATCTAGTACAAAATCATCTCATTGCTGATTTGCAGTAGATTGCTGATTTGCAGTAGATTGCTGATTTGCAGTGGATTGATCATTTTGAGATGTTTGAGCTGTTCAAACTGGACTTATATTTTCATCAGGCATCTTCTTAAAATTAGTCTATAAATTATTTACAATTATATTCAAAATGTCAAATAATGCAAAAATTTGGAGACATTTTTCGAAAATTTTGAGGATTTTTTCTATAATATAAAAATCAGACTTTTTAGTCTGAGTTTATGTTCAAGAAGGGCGGGAATTGAACCCACGTTTCCGGCTTCGGAGACCAGCGTGCTACCATTGCACCACCTTCTTATTTTTTATTGATTAAATAATGAAGAACTATTAAATATTCCTCGCAATCATAGTTCGTTGAAAAGACGAATCCATGATAGATTCGTCTTTTATGAAGATTATTTTACTGAAATAATTTTTACGCCTTTTCTTTCGTTATTTAATCTCATTTTCACTGTATCTCATGCCTTTTTACCTCTGATTGCCTGTCAAAGTGGAGATTCAAATGATATAAGAGTCTCTCCATGTTGATATTTTACTTCTCAAGTTCAAACGATTGTTACTTCATGAGGATCATCATCCTCAATCTGAACTATAACTTTTGATCAGAATCAAACTGTTTTTTCTCCAGATTTTTTATCTGAATCTATAATTTCAACTCCGTCTATTAATTCTTCAATCTGCTTAATCCTAGAATTTATAAGATCTTTTTCTTCTAAAGCATTTTTATAATCAAAGTTTTCTGAAAGATCTCAAAGCTCTTTTGCATCGGCAATCTGTTCCAAGACTGCAGGAAGTTTATCTTGTTTGAGTTCTTGAAGTTCCGCGATGAGTTTTTCATATCATTCTCTACTAATAGTTTTTGTTGCTTCTGCCATATTTATTTAAACAAAAATAAAAAATTTTTAATTCATATTATTTGAAGAATCTTCCCCAAAATCAAAGAATATGTCTCTTCCATTTATCAAATGCGTGAGAAATCAAATCTGTAGCAACCTTGAATCATTGATGAGAACTTACAACAAATTTGTCCCCGTCTGATACGAATACAAAATCAGACTCATATTTTCACTGTTTATTTTTTGTAATAGTATACTCAATTGTTACTTTTGCATCAGGATTCTTCGCATAAATCTTTTTTAAAATTGACTGACATTTATTTGTAATTTGAAATTGTACCAATTTTTTAATATCTGCTTGCATAACCTCTGAAACATCGACAAATCTTTCCTTTAGTTCTGTCACATTTAACACATTCTCTACCATTTTATTTAGGGTAATAAGTAAAAAAGCTTAACCAAATTAGTAATAGATAAAAGTATTTAAAATTCAATGGGAAATCTGTTTTTCAAATTATTTTTGTGTGCAAGTTTGTATCACTCTTTTGCTCCAGCGAACAATCATTTTATGATTTTAAAGGCATCTTTGCCGCCGAATAAAATAGCTTTTAAACTTAATCGAAATAAACATCCAGGTAATCAACATATATAAAATTTAAAAATCTGTTTTTTATTTCAGTGTTTTTTTGTAAATAAGAACCAATTTCTAGCTTTTTGTTTAGCCTGTGAATATGATCAAATTCGGGCCTGCTCGAGCTTAGTCTTATCTCTTTCGTGATGTTTTACCTTCAAGTCAGAAAAAACTCGCAATTGAATTCATTGCTCATGTAAAGATAAGGTATAATCTAAATCTTCACTAATTCGTGCAATTTGTTCATCATATTGAGATTTTTTTAATGTGGAAGATTTACCAAAAATTCAATTTCAACTAAACATTTGAATCTGATCTTTTTCTTTTCAATTTAATAAATGTAGAACTGGACGAGATTGTCGATAGTTAAAATGTGAGAATCATTGGTTCTGAATCTGCTCTGTATTTCTATAGTATAAACTTGGCAAAATTATACATTCAGATTGGGTATCAGATGTCAAATCATCCCATTTTTTTAAGCATTTTTCTAGAAAATCTGGTTCAACTTCATTATCATCATCAAAAAGCTGTATGAACTCACCTTTTGCTTTTTTAATTCAAAAATTACGCACATAACTAGCTCATCATCTATGATTTGGATTAAACTCACTGTTATTGTTTGTGAAAAAATTTGTATGTTCTATAATCTCTAAATTTTGGTCCTTGAAAAAAGAAAGAAACTCAGATTCTTCATTTTCTGTGAAATTTCTATCACAAACTATGTTCACATCAAAATCAGTAAATGTTTGCGCATTCAACATCTTCAAAAAACTTAATAACAATTTTTTATCTTTTGCTCTTGAACCACAAACTATAGATATCTTCATTCCAAAACTTAATATAAATCTATCTACATTGTAGTTATTTATATCACAAAATTTTTCAAGTAAAAAAGTCCCATTGCTGGGACTTTTGTTTAAAATGTATATAATAATTATTTATTACATAGATTTGCATCATTCATCATTCTCCATATTTCAAATAATTTAATCATCTTGTCATAATTTGACATATCTTCGTATGATTCTTGAATTGATGTAAATAATGACTGTAATTCTAGCAGAGAAGATACGTTTGAATATTCACGATTTCATCATAGTAAAGTAATTGCTTTTTCAACATATTGCGATGCTGTGTCTGGTGAAATTCTTTGATCTGAGCTGTTTCAAAAACATAGTTTTCATAACATTAAACTAGCCTCATCTAATTCTGAATCTAGTATATTTCTTCCATAAGCATTAAATGTAATTTTTCATTCATATTCTTCTTCTTTATTGTTCAAAAAGCTTGAATTTGAATATTTCTCGAAACCAAAGCTAGTAATAGCAATTGCTGGTGGCAAATCTTGTAAAAATTCTAATAATCCTAGTGTCCTATTTTTTTGGTTTTCCAATCAGATCCTATATGCTAAATATGGTAAATCTCTATATTTCTCTCTAAAGTTATATAAACACTTTTGATTTAATTCTGTACATGAGGCACTTTTTTGTATTGCTTTTTCAATGATAGAATCATCTACAAGCTGACCTAAATTCTCATCTGTGTTGTCACCGTTTATCCAATGATATAAATTATATCCAATCACTCTATCTCTATACACAGAAAGTTCTTCTTCTGTCATTTCTCAGAGGCTCTTACCAAACTCTCGGCTAGAACTAGACGCAAACTCTTCAAAATGTTTTTCTGTAAGTTTATCAATAATGTCTCACTTTTTTTCTCTAATAGAATTTAATAAATGATAAAAAAATTCATTCAATAATGCTATATTGTTTTGATTTGATGTCATTGAAAGCTTATTGACAAGCAATAGGAACGAACGTTTGTTTGGAGAAGAGAATGAAATTGTGATTGGAATATAAAAATAATCTGAATTTCATTCAAGTACCGTCTTTTCTCAAACTGTAATTTGATCTATTGTATTATAATCCGCATCATTACCTACATACTTTGCAAAATCACTCCAATACTGTATCAAGTACAAATCTTGGAATTTATCTGATTCTAAATATTTTTGTCATAGAACTCACATGTTAAAGTTTTTAGTATACGGATCTTTCCATACATTTAATGATGGTAAGTATATATTTTGCAACAACACTTCATAATAATCTTTTTGTTTTTGTTTAAATGTTTCATCCCCTGCTAAATCTTCCTCAATTCTACTATTAACTTCTATCATTGAGTTTATTGTATCTATATTATCTCAGTCTGTATATGATGATATTTTTTCTGTGTCTAGTTTAACATCATTATACGACGAGATTCTCTTCAACTCATCTACACGAGAATTAATATCTGAATATTCATCTAATACAATTTTTCAGTAGTAGATAGCTCAGCAGGTAACAACTAAAGCAACCAATACAGAAACAATTGAATCTTTACGTGTAAGGTGAAAAGCTTTAGTATGATTTTGATTTTTTTGTTCTCATCAAACACTGTTAGTTTTTTGGAACAATCATCTAATTTTGGACAAAATACTTGGTTTTTCTACATTTTTCTCTGTTCATGATACAGCAACTTGATTTTCATTTGCCATGTTAATAATGGATAGAAATATAAAATTTAATTTTTTAATCTATTAAATCAGACTCTGTTAATTCATCTTGATTAGCTTCTTCACTCTCCTCTAATGATGTATTCTCTAAATCTAAATTATCTTCTATTTGATAATCTTCATTAATCTCTTCGTCAATAATATTAAGACTTTCTTCGTTTAGGTTTTCAGATTTCTCCTTAAATCATCTATCTGAAAGTAACTTTGTCATACTATCTACATCAATATAATCAAAGATTTCTCTTTCTGTATTTTTCTGGATTGGAACTGTAAAATCCATTGTTGAATAATTCACTGGTCTTGATATTCATCATTGTGTTAAAGTTCTTGTGTCAACATTTATCTCTTTAGTATTTATTTCTGCTCAAATAATAAAACTTGACTGTTTTAATAAATTAATAATGCTTGTTAGGATAAATATATTTGGATTTTTCTTTCCTTGCTTCATTAAAGCTTTTTCATCATCTTGATTTGTATAAACCTCAATATTAAATTTTATGTTCTTATCAGCTGCATTAAATCAATTGAATGTTATTGAAAATAGTGTTGTATCTGCTTTCTCAAGTAATTGACTAATTGCGTTCATCGCATTTTTAAATAGTGTGATATTAATAGAGTCATCTTTCGCTATTTTGTAATATAAATCAAGATCTCCAACAGCATCACAGTTTGCGTTAACTTCAAATGGGTTCAAATAACACATATATACGTATGCAGATATATCTTTTTCTCATCTCTGACTAAGTGTTTCAAAAAGATTACGAAGGGTTTCTACATTTGTTCAACTAACTCTTATCATTTCTGAGATGGTAGAAAGTGCTGTGTTCATGTACAAGAAAACTCTTGTTGCTGTAGAAAACTTAATAACTTCAAGAGCGTTTAATGATCTTTGTATTGTGTCTATTGCTTGATCTTCAGAAAGTAAGTTTTCTAACTCTTCAGGCAAATATCATTGTTTAGCTATATCTTGCTTGAGATTTTCTGCATATACAGATTTGTCTTCAGCATTACGCACCAAATCTGATACATAACTTGATAGCAATTCTTTTTTTTCTATGTAATCAATATCTCTTGCGTTTATGATTTCATTTACTTTTGCTTCCTCATTTATTTCTCATACTTTTGGAGATTCATATATTTTATTTCCTCCGAATAAACCTTTTATTTGTTTATATTTATCTTTGTATTTATCGATATATTCTTGTTTTTCTTGATCTGGGTTTGGATTACTTGCCTCTTTTATGTATGTACTAAACAAGTAAAGTGCTGCTATTGCTAAAACTGATAATAATGTAAATATTGAAGAAATAAAGAATCGTCTTAAATATTTTCAAAGATTATCTTCATCATTTAATACGTTTTTCTTTAAATGAAAGTTATCTCATGATTCTAAAAACATATTCTCATCGACAATATTAGATTTTTGTGGTGGTAATTCAAAATTTAAGCTATCTGAACTAGAAATTCCCTCTTCTTTAACTTCTAATGGTGTTGTTGTATCTAATACGTCACCTGCATCTAAGCTTTCCAAAGATTCTTCATCTAATTCAAGAGATGATAAATCTTCTATATCCACATTTCATTCTAAGTTTAAATCTTTTTCCGACATTTTGTTTTTGTATAAATAAAAAGTCTTCACTCGTAATTATACTCAGAAATATTAAAAAAGTCAAAAAAATCGGACTTTTTTTATTTATTAAATTTGACTAATTGTAAAATTCATTAAAAAATAGCATACCACCTTGCATATTATTCCAAAATTTTTATAAATTGATGTAGTGTGTTTTATTGAAAATCTAAAATGAAAAGCGATATTTATGACGTAATTATATTATGAGCATGACCTGCATGACTTTTTTGTGCAAGTAAAATAGATGGATGAAAATCTATTCTAATTTTAGATAAATCTGACTCTCCTGCTCAAAAATTGCTGCTTTCTGCAAAATGAAGATGAAATATTACAAATATTAACATAAATCCAAATAAAGATTATGTTTGTGATGATTCCAATTTTGTTATTTCTGCTTTTGATAAATTTTGAGTAAAAAATTTTTTGGAATTTTTAAGTAGTGAGTGAATTGAAATTAAAGAAGAAAATAGTGGAAGAATTTTATTGAAATCTGGCAAAGTTAAGGATTTTCAAGAAAAACTATTACAATTGGTGGAGATAAAATGAATAGAAATAAAGTATAATACTAACTTTTTTAGTGTAGATAGATTAGAGAATGAATTATTCGAGGTAAAAACTTCAAATTGAATATATCATACAAAAAATTTTATAGTTGCTACGGGATGACCAAGTTTCCCTAAATTATGAGCGAGCTGAATTGCGATTAATATTGCCAATAAATTTAATCTTGAAACGACAGATTTTTATCCTGCATTAGTTGGATTTGAAACTAGTCAAAATTTTTCATCTCTTTCATGATCATCTGTAAATTGAAAACTAAATTTATTAAAATGAAATAAAGTTGTTAACGAAGAATTGTGATCAATTTTGTTTACACATCGATGAATTTCAGGACCTGCGGTTTTTAATGCATCGCTTTTTATGAGAGAAAATTTGAATAACAGCAAATCAAAATATAGGATTAAAATTTTTATCTCTGATAAAAAGATTACCAAAAGATTACTAGGTTTTTTATGATTTCATACAAATAAATTGAAAGAATACATAATCTCCTCTGATGTTGTAAATATTCGCTGATTAGATGAAGCTAAAGTTTGTTGATGATGAGTGAAAACTAAAAATCTGGATGCAAGTTTTGGGTGTAAAAATGTTCCATGACTTTATTTTATTTGAGAATGCGTGGATGTGACCTGAAAAACTTGATGATTCAATTTGCAATGGTGCCGAACAAGCGGAGCTATCTGTGCTGATGGAATTAATAAAAAAAATTAATCGAAAATTTAACTTGTTTTTTATATGGTAAATTTATATATTATTTTTCATCTAATGGTATATCCTAGGCTCCTGTAGTTCAATGGATAGAATAGGCCCGTCCTAAGGGTTAGATGCTGGTTCGATTCCGGCCAGGAGTAGGTAGATTCGTTAGATTTAAAGTTTTACTCTAAGGGTAGGGCTTTTTTATTTTATCTTAATTTTTTTGCATTTTAATCTATTTTTGAATATAATAGATTGTACATATTTAATTTACTAAGAAATTAATGGAAGATTATTCAAGTAATTGTTATTGATTTATGCATGCCTGACTTCTCAATACTGAAGATGAATTTTATCTTTCTAGAGATGAAGCTTTTGAATGAATTAATTGAGTCAAAACATTGAATAAAAAGCTAAATAAAGTTCAAAATGATAGCTCTGAATCTATTAAAGATTGTCTATTTGAAGAAAATGAAAATAAATTCAGTATTATCGAGATTTTTGATTGAGACAAAAGAAGTCAACATGTAGCTTTTATAGACTGTAATGGTAAATTTTATGATCAAGATGGTCCAAATTGACTTATTCGTTCATGAGAAGATATAGAAAACTTATTACATGAGTATAAAGAATTGTTTTGAACTGCTTATTATCAGATACATATTTTGGATGAAGACTTATCTACGAAAGTTGAGAATTTCTTAAACAAATTAGAGTAACTATACTATGCTATCGGCATCTCGATTAATTTTGAATCATTTTGCATTTAAATTCAATTTTGTGTAAACAACATCCATGAAATTTCTAACCTCTCTTCATTTTAAAATAATGTTATAACGGTATTTCCCGAACATTTTATAAATTAATGGAGGCGTTGAATAAATCTCTAAATCATTCATCTGATATTTTTGTGCCAGATAAAGTAGTTCTTTATAAAGCTGATCTACTTTATTAAAAACTTTTTCTTCAATTTCATTTTTGTATAAAATTACGCATAAATCTGCAAATGGAGGATATTTGTTTAGCTTACGAAATTCATTTTCTTCTTCTCGAAAATGCTTCTCATCCATTCTACAAGCATTACGGATAGAATATTGCGCTGGATTAAAAGTTTGAACTATGAAATTTTTACAATTATACTTTGAAAAGCATTCATACAATAAATAGAAATTTTTTTCTCAAACATTAAAATCTGGGATGTTCAGTCATAAATCCGCATTTAAAAATATAATCATATCCAATGGATACTCTCTACTAGGCTGACATAAAAGGCTAGTTCAAATTATGATTTCTGGCTGTTTTTCTTTGAGTTGTTCAACTAACTTTTTAACTTTTGATGGAGAATTAGCGTGATCTGAATCTACTATTAAGGTTTTAGCTTTATATTCATTTTTTATGTATTCTGCTACTTGTTGAGTTCAAAGTCAGTATGTTTTTACTGTATTTTCTCAACATTTTTCACAAGTTAAAGAAAAATTATATTGCATCTTACATATATGACATAATCACATCAAGTCTCAATTAGCTTGTTGATGAAATGAAATTGGGACAGAACATCTTTCACAGTATGGAATGTGCCCACATTTTGTACAAATAATTCATGGTGCATATCATTTTTTATTAACAATAATTCAGATTCTTTTCCTTTGATATAACTGTTTTTCTATGGCTAATTTTACGAGTTGAGAAAAATGATAGTCTAGCTCTCTAGTCATATCTACTAAAAATATTGATTTATCTTTGTGCTTAAATTGTTCGTAATTCATATTTTTTTATAAAATAAACTCTAAATTATCTTTTCAAATTATTAAGTCTTTATACTTTTCTTGTAAATATTCGTATTTTCAAGCGATATGTGAAATATGAACAATAACAATATTTTTACAATTTAAAGTCATTTTAAAATTTTCTATTTCTTCTATCGTTGTATGAAACCAAGTTTTCTCTAAGTCTTCTAATTTTTTTTCCTCTCAGATTTGTTGATATAATCGTAGAACTTGTTCTAAATTTTCAGAAAATCAATCTATAAAAATATAATCACAATTCTTGTAATTCTCTAATACTTTTTCATCTAATTTCAAATTAGTATCCGTCATAATTCAAATTTTAATTTTTCATAAGAATATTATAAATCAACTAGTTGGAAATCAATGATTCAACGGCAAAGGAGAAACTTTTATGCTCTTTCCTAATTCTATGGATTTAAAATTTTTGAAACTAATTTTTTCTATAACTTCTTCATTTTCTAAATAGTTAAAATAATTCATATTTCTCACATTTATTTCATCATCTGGATAAAATAATTTTATTTTTTTTCTAAAACTCAATTCTCAAAGTCAATTAATATGGTCTGTATGCGTATGAGTAATAAATATATAATCAATATCCTTGTAATCCAATTTATTTTCCAAAAATTGCCATTTTAAATCAGGATTTGTATCTATTAAAATATTTTTTCATTCATAATTCAGATAAATTCAAAACCTTGTTCTTTTTTCTGTTTTACAAACTTCGCAATCACATCAAACTACTGGGGTTCAAAGAGTATCTCCGCTTCAAAGCAAAATAATTTTATTATTATCAAACATCTTAAATAACTTTGATAAACAAACACATCAAGAAAACTCAAATACACATATATGATATTATTTTATTTAATGATATCAAGGATATTACAAATGTTTACTATTAATATATTATTCAAATCAAAATTTTTTGTAATCAAAAGAAATTTTGACTTTCTTCAAGAAGGAAAATATAGCATTAATACTGCACGGTTCCTTTGTTTAAATATACAAGTTCCACTCATGCTGAACGAAAGATTTCTTCAGCCTCTTGACCATGTTGATATCTTTTATCACAAACTACCCTTTTGATTCCACAGGCTACTATCATATGAGCACAATGTCTAATTGTACATGGCGTCATAGTTACGTATAAAGTTGCTCAGTCTAAGGCGATTCATTTTCTAGCTGCACTAGCAATTGCATTCTGTTCTGCACAGTTATTTCTCATACAATGTTCTTCTTTTTCTCATTTATCGTTAACCATCGAAAACATTTGATGTCCTACCCTATCACATGTTTCTGATCATTCAGGTGCATTTGCAAATCATGAAGAAATTACAGAATGATCTTTTACAATCACACACCCACATTTCCCACGATCACATGTACATTTTTCACCAACTACTCTTGCAATATCCATAAAATATTCATCTCGTGGAATGTGCTTTGATTCTAAATATCAGTGGTCTTTTATTGATCAGTTTTCTTCTATATATTTTTGTGATACCATTATCATAATGTAAACAGATTAAAATCTGATTTATAACCATATTATAATTTGTTATCCAAAATTTTGCAAATTTTTATCAAGATTTTTTGAATTAAAAAGTTTTAACAAAATTTAATTGTATAAATAAAATCCACATTACAATTAAATAAATGTGGATTTAGATTGAATTTTTGACATAAAGATTATTGCTTTTTATGTTCGTTCATTCTTGCATATACTTTACGTTCCTCTTTTGCTGTAAGTAGTGTTTTCCCTGGGAATAACTGTTCTTTAATTTTATTAAATGTTTCAACCAACTGCTCTGCCGTAAGTTCTTGTATTTCTGGACATAGTGCTTCCAAAGTTCATAATTTATGAAGATCTGGATTCCAATTAGAACACTCTTTATATCCATTTCCCAAGTCAATATCTAAAGCTTCAGGCAGTCCATCTGATGAACCATCAGGACGTTCTCTAACAATTTCATTATCTCTTATCTCTCAATCCTCTATAGTCGTACGACCCTCCATTGCTATATAATCCTCCATCGACATATGGTATCAAACATATAAAAACTTATCATCATATCTTTTGATGTATGTTAACATTATATATGTTTTTATTTGAATGTCAAATTTCTCTAAATAAAATTTTATTGAAATTTGTGTAATTAAGTTCTTTCATAAAAAAAACCGCACAGAATGCGGTTTTTAATTTTATGTATTTAATAACTTTTCGCGAATAAAACTCTTCAAGCACTCTCCTTTCAACTAATCATATCTACTCACTTATCGTTTTGCTTTACAAATCATTCATTTGGAATACATCTAATCGTTGCCTTTGTTTCTTCCTGAATTCTCTCTGCCGTTTCTGCTGTTCAATCCCAATGGGCAAAAATGAATCCTTTCTCTATTTTATCTTTAAACTCATCGTAAGTATCTACGTAATACGTGTTAGCTTCTCTAAATGCCTTATTTTTTTCATATAAATCTCTTTGCTGTTGCAATAAAATGTTTTCTAAGTTTTCAACTAAATCCTCTAATTTCATCATTGTTTTTTCTTCTGTGATTCTATTAAATACTTCTACCTCTCAATTTTCTAAATCTCTCTTTCATACTGTAACTCTCAAAGGAATTCATTTCATCTCATATTCGCTAAATTTTCGTCCTGGAGTTTTTTGTGTATCACTATCTATTTTGTATTTTAATTTGATTGAATTTTTAATATATTTAGAATTCGCTTCTAAACCAGCATTATCCATTTTTTCAACTAACGGCTTCAAATAATTCATAATATCATCTAAATCTTCTTGATTTTTGAAAATTGGTACTATAACTACGTGATATGGAGCTAATAATGGAGGTAAAACCAGTCCATTATCGTCACTATGTGACATGATTAATCATCAAATCAATCTTGTACTAACTCATCGAGAAGTTCATCGAACATATTCTAGTTCATTATTCTGATTTGTGAATTTTACATCGAAAGCTTTTCCGAAATTTTGGCCAAGAAAATGAGATGTTCATGCCTGTAATGCTTTAAAATCCTGCATCATAGGTTCAATAGCGTAAGTTTCCAATGCTCCTGCAAATCTATCATGAGCAGGTTTTCTACCAACTACTGGTGACATTGCTAAAAAGTTTTCAGCAAAATCTTTATAAACATCAAGCATTTTTAAAGCCTCAGCATTTGCATCTTCTGATGTCGCATGAGCAGTATGTCATTCTTGTCGCAAAAATTCAGCAGTCCTTAAAAATATTCTGGTTCTCATTTCCCATCTCATTACATTTGCCCATTGATTTACTAAAATTGGTAAATCACGATAACTGTTTATCCATCTTTTATAACTATCCCATATTATAGTTTCACTAGTAGGTCTAATAATTAATTCTTCTTCTAATTTAGCTTCAGGATCGACGATAATTCATTTTCAATTTGGATCATTTTTTAATCTATAATGTGTAACTACAGCACATTCTTTTGCAAATCACGCTACATGACTAGCTTCCTTACTAAAGAAATTTTTTGGTATTAATAGTGGGAAACAGGCATTTTGATGTCACGTATTTTTAAACATTCTATCTAATGTATCTTTTATATTTTCCCAAATTGCATATCAGTAAGGTTTGATAACCATACATCATCTAACACTTGAATTTTCAGCCATTTCCGCTTGCTGTACAAGCTGATTATACCATTCACTATAATTTTCTGCTCTTGTTGTAATTTTTGCCATGATACTTTAATTTAATGAAAAATAAAAAAACAATTCTGGTTATTAACTACACTTTCGAGGGGACATGGGCTATATATTTCCACTTCATTTGGAATTATGAATTATAAACAAAACTTAATATGTAGTAATTATATAGATGATGATTTCGTTTTCAATGTTAAGATTTATGGTTTAAAAAAAGGGAGCACAAGAAACTGCGCTCCCATGAATCCCGGAATTTTGTTTGTCATCCGGGAGGTGTGGCGCGATAGGCCACGGAGTTTGTGGTGCAAGGACCACGATGTCCGGGAAATGTGGCGAGATGGGCCACGGGATCCGAGATGTGTGGTACGATGACCACCGGGTTGTGGCACAATGAACCACGTGTTGTGGTATAAGAACCACTTTTTTGATCTCAAGGTTTGTTTTTTGAAGACAACCTACTAGCATCAGAATAATCTGGGCATTGGGATCAATCCTGGAGCACCCAGGAGGCGTGGCGTATGGCCACAGTGGAGGAGGCTATGAATTGTAGTCGCGGAAATTTGCTACAGAACGCTTTTGTTCGTAATTGCAATAGATCTACAATCTTTGTTTGGATTGAGCCGTCGCTCCTTTTCTCAATTCCTTTTCAGAGATTCATTTTCTCTTACTTTTTTGGACGAGTGGTTTGAATATAGTAAAATGAAAATTAAAATCAAGAGAAAATTTACAAAAATAAAAACTGACCATTCGGCCAGTTCTTAATTGGTTTTTCTTCTAGTTAAAATGGAAGTTCATCTCCACTATTTGAAGAATTTCCGTTTCATTCAATCTTCCATGCCCCGATACTATTGAATCGTCTTCCATCATATTCTCTAGCTCTATAGTTTAAGAATACTTTTATGTGGTCTCAAACCTTATATTGTTTAATTAATTCAGTTCTTTCTCCTAGCAAATCTATCATCAAAGAATTTTTAAATTCTCTATCTGAATCTTCTTCAATTACAAAACTGATTTTTGGAAGTTCTTTTTGTCAAACGATAGACTCCTCTGAAATAAAAATAATTGTTCCTTCAATTGTCATAACAAAAAACGGTTAATAATAAAACTGGGGTTTATGGTAGATTTTTCGCCTTCTTTTGCAAGTGAAAAATTTCCTTAATAAAGATTCGAGCCACTCCACAAGTCAAGAAAGCATCTGCTATATTGAACACAGGAAAGCTTCAAAATGATAAAAAATCTCTTACTCATCAAAGAAAAATTCTATCAATTAAATTTCACACAGTTCCAGCAAACAATAGTGCAAAATCCAGTACTGTAAGATATTTCTTATGGAATAGGTATCCGAATAACAATATACATAATATACTAATGGAAAGTATAATTATCATCGGCATAGATATTCATCGTGAAATTCAGTTATTTAATAGGGGCTCTAAAAAAAAGACTTTATTTCAAATTTCTTGGTTATAAAAAAGATATTTGGTTCATTGATCTATTCAAATTAGTAGCAAGCAAAACAATATTGCAATTAATCGTCTTTTTTTCATTAAAATTCAGATTTTTAAAACGTCTTTCTTATAAATAAAACTTTGATAAAAACAAATCTTTCTTTGATGAAATTTTCACTAGACATAATAAATCATATTTTTATAGTGAAGTTGTGATTTATATCATAAAAGATTAAAAATGAAACTTACTACAAAAAGGAATCGATGGTATTTTTGGAGAGAGTTATTTTTGTATATGATACCTATGATTTTAATTGTAGGAACTATTGATGTTTTTTACCATTTCGTACAATGTCCTTTACATCCAGAAAATTCTGCTCCTTGTAGTGTAAATCGGTTTCTAGCTGTAATGTATTGATCTTTTTTGTTGATAACAATAATATTCGCTATTATATCAGCTAAGATGTTAAGAAATATCAAAAAACAAATTGAGAATGAATTTTTGGAAGCAACTAAGCAAACTGAAGAAGTTAATGAAAAACACGTTAAGACTGAAAAAAATCTTGAGTATAAAAAGGATAAACTAATTATTGATGAAGTAGAAATTAAAAGAAAATCAAAACCTAAAAAAATTATTGTGGAATGAGATAGTACATTAAAAAGCAAAACTAAAAAATCCACCAAACGTTTTTGATAATGGATATTTATTGGCTTTTATCGCAATAATACGTCAATTTTTTGTTGTAACGATATTTTCCTCACGTATAAAAAATCAACAAATCAAAATTAATAATTTTATGGATGAAGTTATCTTGACTTTTATTAAAAAAAATGTATATATGCGGTACGATAATGTTTGGAAAAACAAAATATGACTAAAATGGAAATTGTTATTTATTGCCTTAAAGATGCTGCCACAGACTGGCTGCTCTGGGGGGGTATCGTCTTCATCCTCCTGGCGTGTGCAATACGAAGACTTAGGTGGGAAACTTCTGTACGAACGGTGCGTAAAGCCCTCACACCTCACGTAATTATTTGTGCGGTGCTTGTAACTCTGTTCTCAATATTAACAGGACTTTTTCAGAGTGGATTATGTATGTTCATTTGTAACATATTAGATGTTATGGATGTGATATACATACTGTTTGTTAGCTATTTGTTGGTAACAGAGCGAAAACTCGTACAAAATCCATCACTTTAACATCTATCCCACATCTTATACTCCGGCTGTATTAGCCTGGAGTTTTTGTTTTATTAAAAATTTTCAAGATATTTTGAAACATTAGTTAAACAAAAGTAAAAATATTTATGATACGAAATATTTTACTAAACTTAACTTGCATTTTATGGTCAATCAGATATCATTCAGTTCAGTTTTTTACATGTTTTTGTGTAATTATGGCTTTACGTCCTTCAGGATTTGTAGAATATTCTCCTAGCGAACAACTTATATTTGATCAATTAATTAGTGAAATCCAAAATCAGTTCCAGTTATTTTGATATACGCATATTCATACTCCTGCAGTGGAAAGTAATGCTGTACTACTATCAAAAAACTGAGAAGAAACATGAAAACAAATTTTTGGACTTTATGGATTAGCTCAATGAGCTAGTGATTTGAAGGATTACGCTCTACATTTCGATTTAACTGTACCATTTGCAAGATATGTACTTGATTGGGAAGATAAACTAACTTTCCCTTTCAAGAGATTTCAAATTCAACCTGTGCGACGTGGGGAAAGAGCTCAAAAATGACGTTATCGTGAGTTTTGGCAATGCGACATCGACGTAATTTGGAGAAGAGATAATGAAAAAACTGTACTTTACTATGATGGAGAAACTATTTTAACTTTAATGCATGCCTTAAACGCAGTTTTAAATAAATTAAAAGTAAGTGATGAAGCTATATTTCATATAAGTAACAGAAAATTAATAATCTGACTTTTGAACGATTTAGTTGGAGAAGAAAAAACTCCTATAGTTTGTTCCTATATAGATAAAAGAAAAAAGATTTGAGCTGAAAACTTTATAGCATCGTTAATTGATGCATGAATTAAAAAATCAGATGCTGAGAAAATTAATGAAGTAATTTCTCGTACGTATGCAGTAGATGAAATTAAAGAAATAGAAAAATTGTGTGATAATAAACTATTTTTTGAATGATTAAATGAGTTAAAATCGGTTTTGAATTTCTTAGAGAATTGGGAAGAAAATACGTGAGAAAAGTTAAATTATGTTATCGATTTACAGATTATTCGCGGTCTTGATTACTATAGTGGAACTGTATTCGAAGCCGTTTTAAAAAACGATGAATGATTAGGATCAATTTGCTGATGATGAAAATATGACCATTTAACATGATACTTAAATTCTAAGAAAGATATTTATGCATGATTCGGTGGTTCTATCTGAATTTCTCGTTTATTATCAAAAATATTTGGTGAAGAAAATGAGAAAATTGAACAAAAAACTTCAACTGAATATTTATTCTTGAACTTTCCAGAAACTAAAGGACAAATTTTTAAGCTTATGAATGATTTTCAAAAAGAATGAAAAAATTGTGAATTATACTATCAATCAGATAAATTAGGAAAACAATTTTGATATGCAGATAAAAAATGAATTCCTTATGTTGTAATTTTGGGAGAATGAGAATGGAATGAATGAATTTACAAAATTAAGAATATGCAAACTGGAGAAGAAGAAAGTGTAAATCTAGAGAAGTAGTAATTAATTTGAAAATAAAAAAGAGCCATAAAATTGATTTTGGCTCTTTTTCAGTACAGACGTGTTTTGTGTATAATTATCTAGTCTTTAATTTCAATATTTTTTGAACGAAAAAAAGCTTAAACTACGTTAAGCCTCTTTTCATCGCATTCAAAATTTATTATTCAGCTACTTCTGTAACTTCTTCAACTACTTCTGGTTCTACAGCTTCTTCTTCAACTACTTCTGGTTCTACAGCTTCTTCTTCAACTACTTCTGGTTCTACAGCTTCTTCTTCAACAGCATTGAAGATAATTTCTCCAGCTTTACATTCTCCATTTGAGAAAGCTTCTTCTGCACAGTAAGATCCGTCTTCAAATAAACAGATTCCTTCTTGAGATACTCCTCCGTTTTCTTCACAGAACTCAGTTGGAGTTAATTCTTTAGTTCCACATCCTGCAAGTAATACTACAGCAGACAATGCAGCAACTCCTAATAAATAACTTTTTTTCATTGTCACAAAAATTAATAAATAAAATTACATGTTCATGTGTAGCTATTTTATTGTTAAAATCAAGCCTAAAATTTTAAAAATTTTTACATGATATTATCGTCCGTCTTAAACCTCAGCCTTATTCACTTTTTCTCACGATTTTTCTAGCATTATATTAAGTCTTTTAGCAAGACGCTTTGGATCAGGAACGCATGATAATTCTAAATTCTTTCATCACTTATTATCAATTTCTGAATCTGTAAAAATATTAATATTACCATAATGAAACAATGCACTTGAGATTCATTCTTTAGAGTGCTGAATTACTCTAATTGCATCCTTTGAAATATTCATTGTCTTAGTTTTAAAAAATCAATCTTGTTTATATGCTACTACTCCATCTCATGTACATATATCAAAATTCATTTCATATTCTATAATTCTATAGATAACTCTATTGAGGATTACTATAAATATTAAATCAAGAATTAAAGCTCATATTGTAATGGCAATATTCCTTCATGAATTCTCATTTATCATAAATGGAACTGTTGCATTAAACAAAAACACTAGTACATGGACACAAAATGTAATAAATGTACGTTTTAAAAACTTCTCAAAACTCTTTTGCTTAAATTCAGCAATTGAGATGTTATCTATGTATTTCTTTTTTGCTTTAATTTGTCAGATTATATTTGTCATTATTCACAGTATTGTATAGAGACTTCGTGTGATGCATGTATAAACATAGAATATAGCTAATATTCGGAACAAAATTTTGTGGTCATGAAAAAGATGGATATATATGATATATAGCATAGAATTAAGCAATACCATAGAGATGAAAACTAGCACCAATGGCAATAGTAATTTAATCCAATGCTTTTTCACGAGAATAGCGTTTCATTCTCAATATTTTTCTGTTGCTTCTAAAAGCTCTTCAGCATCTATCTTAGTATCAAATGATTTTAGAATTTTCATAAAAGCAATATTGTAAATTTTAAAAATTATGGGCAATAACTGCTTTTCATCATAAAGATTTTATATCAGATTTCAATTGTTCTAATTTATAATCATGAAAAGTTAAAAAAAGAGAACTCCGATTTAGAATTCTCTCATTATAATTATATAAATTTTTTTATTATCTCTATCTATTACTTTCTACTCTAAGCAAGCTGGTTATAAAATTTAACAAATTGTGTTTGTGTTTCCGCATCCGAAGTATAATATTGTTGGTCGAAATATTTATTAAGTTGGTCATGCCCCCCTTCTGGTTTTAGACCACTATTGAATGTAATCTTTCAAACATTTTTACTTTTTAGACAGCATGCAAATGTAAGCATATTTAATTTTTCTTCTATATTTTCTTGTCAGCAAAATCTTTCTGTTAATTTATTGTCTATAGCCACTTTATAACCTCAACATTCAAATACATATTTTCATCCATCAATCGAAATTTTGCGGTCTTCTTTTTTGATTTTAAGATTTTTATCTGCTTCGAGAATCCCAATAATAAAGTTAGCGCACTTATCTCCATTAATTACATCATTAAGTTTAGTTTCTCATTCTTTGCATACGTTTATCTCTTTTTTCATGTCTCCAATTTTAGGTAATACTCCATTCCCGGAATCTGGTGAGGTTCTTTTAATCCATGGCTCATCTAATGATACTCTGACGATATTGTTACCTTCTCTATAGTATTTTCAGGATTTATCTTCTTCTGGTGATTTAATCATTTGCGCTCATTTTGGAATACCCAACTCTATTGCTCACGTCATACCATCTTTTTTCTTATCTTCCACTTCTTTTTGTGGTTTTTGTTGTTCTTGTCTTTTTTCGTCTTTTGACTTAAATGCTTCATTTCTTATTTTCTCAAAAGTTTTGAAATCTAAACGCTTATCCCCTCCCGGTCCTTTAAATTTTATAATAGCAATATTAGTCTTGTTTTCTTTTTTTCCATCAACAGCAATCAGTTCATCTTTTTTGTCTTGATTGATTATATTTAACATTCGTTGTGTAGCGAAAACTAGTGGACGTCGTCATTTTGGTTCTTTTGGTGTTTTCCCATTAATAAACTTGGAGTATGTATTGATATATCTCTCATCTATATGTGAGATAAAATCTTTTAGTTTTCCTTCATCTAATTTATAAGTTCCATCTTTTTCTTGAGTAATAAACTTTCATTCCCAATCTTGGTTCCAATATTTGAAATTAAGCATTCCTGAATTAGGTGTTTCTTTCTTTTCAGAACCATTTTTTAATTTATCTTTTACTTGTGATGTAAAATCACTAAGAATATTACCGAACAATACTCCTTCTTCTGCAGGTACACAATCAAATCATTTTAATTCTGTTGCAAATATATTTTTAAACTCTTTTAACATAATTTCGTCCGTAATTTTTGTTTGATCTTCTTTTCACGATCCTTTTATATATAGATCTTCGCCTTTTAACTCAAATTTCTCTGTTGAAAAGTTATCTGGTAACTTGAATCCTTTTTCGAGATCGCTGATGAGTTTCTCATTTTTCTTCTTTCTATCTCCATTTTTTTCATTAAATTTACTCACTAAATCATTTGATTCAAATAATGCATGCCCATTAAAATCTTTAGCTTTATCGAATGTAGCGTTCTTCAAATCATTTCAATCCCAACTGTCTGCTTTTAAAATTTTTGCTAAATTTTGTAGACTATTATTTTGCATTACTAGATCCAATTGTTTTTTTCCTATCCTAGAATTATCTAAATTTTTTGTATCTAATCCATATTTTATTCAAATAATGTCAGTAATGTATCTATACGTGTTTTTATCATCACTACTACCCATTTTGTCACCTTTACGTTCATTCATTTTTGAAAGTAGATATAGAGCATCCATATAATTTCAATCTTTTGTTAAAAATGATTGTAATTTATCTAAATTGTTTGTATATCCTCCTTCCTTTAAAACGTCATCTAAGTGATTCATTTTACCAGAATTTACTTCTTTTGCTATAGCATCATAAACGTTTTTATTTTCTTGTTCTTGTGCTGCTGTTTTTTGTGATTCTTCTTGTGTTTTTTTGTCTCTCTCTCCTTTTACTTGCTCTAGTAGCGTTTTTAAAACTTTTAAATCTCAGATACTTTTGCGATCGTCAAGCTTATCTGGATTGTTGAGAAAATAATTAACTTTTTCCAAAATACTATCAAACTCTGTCTGATCACATGACTTCAAGCTTTCTACTAATTCTCTTTTAAGAGCTAATGTATATCTATTTCCCTCAAGCTTTTCTTCCATAACATCCTTAAATTCATTGTCGTCTTGTAATTTATTCGCCAGCTCGGCAACTTCCTTTAGAAGGACACTAGTATCACTAGCTCCACCTTGTTTTTCTATATCAAACAATACTTTCTTGTAATTAAGTAACATCTTATGTTTTGTTATAAATGTAAAATAATTTTATGCTTAATAATATTCCTTTTTTTTATTTTGTCAAATTTTTGGGGAATTTTTTTGGGAGCTTATTCTTTGCATGCATTTTTGTAAAAATTATAATTAATAAAAATTTTCTATATTGCTTTTATTATATGATGAAAATTGGGATCTTGAACAGATTATTTCACATAAAACCATTTTATTTTATTCATAGGGCATAGTGGTTATGTGTAATTTATGTAGAAAACATCAAAATATTTTAAAAAAACAAAAAATCCAACCTCTCGGTTGAATAACTCTTTGATATTGGAGCGGGTGACGGGGCTCGAACCCGCAACAGTCTGCTTGGAAGGCAGGAACTCTAGCCAATTGAGTTACACCCGCTCGCCCAATACCACAAAGTGTAATATATGTTTTCTTTCTCTTTTTTCAAGAGAAATATGCACTTGGGCGTGGCTGGGTTCGAACCAGCGACCAAATGGTTTCAAACGCCCGAGTGACCTAACAAAAATCGAATTTATCTAATTCTCAGCTAGTCACATCTTTAACCAACAGTATTATACAAGAACCA
>JAEEGL010360904.1_pt1 | contig 21417 bp, 21 predicted proteins | sample 9134231 | NCBI WGS metagenome assembly JAEEGL01 (sample SAMN16246548, study PRJNA631951) | gut metagenome | biome: gut microbiome; feature: rumen; material: fiber-attached | host: Bos | place: Iran: Karaj | collected 2018-10
TAAAACTCTCATTTTCCTTGGTCTGAAATGATTTTTGATAGCCTCTCTCTTCGGCAATATCCATAATGCGGCGGCGCATTTCTTCGCTTACGCCTTTTTGTCCCGATAAAGCTTTGGAAACAGTTACCGTACTGATCCCCAACTCTGCGGCAATATCAGACATTGTAACTTTTTTTGACATGCTATCCACCTCACATGTATTTTAAATAATTAACTTGATTTTACCCGTTTTTTAGCTAAGTGGCAACCTGACACCGATTATATTTTTCCGCAATAGAAAACCTGCCCGTCTTTCATGATTCTTTTGTTATATCAAAAACTGTTGACACAGCATTTGTATTATTGTACTATCGCAGTAATACACGAAAAGGAGGAAGCCCTATGCCCTGGAACCTGGATTCGGACAAACCAATATTCATCCAGATTGTCGAACGGATAGAATCTGATATTGTCTCCGGAAAATATGCTCCCGGTGATAAGCTGCCCACAGTAAGAGATCTTGCCGTAGAGGCTTCGGTCAATCCAAACACCATGCAGAAGGCCTACGGTGAACTTGAGAAAATTGGCCTCGTATACAGCCAGCGTACAAGCGGCAGATTTGTTACTGAGGATAAAACTCTTATAGAAAAGACGAGAAAGGAACTCGCTAAGAAGTCAGCTGCAGAGTTTCTTGCGAAGATGAAAGAACTCGGTATCAACAAAGAAGAAGCCATCAAACTTTTATAAGGGGAGAACGCCATGAGCACAATAGTCGAATGCAAGAACTTAAGCCACAGCTACGGTAAGAACAAGGCGCTTGATAATATAAACCTGACAATTGAATCCGGTAAAATAGTCGGTCTCTTCGGACCCAACGGAAGCGGTAAGACAACGCTTATCAAGAAGCTCACCGGAATGATCCATGATAATACGAACGCCATAAACATTTGTGGAAATCCCGTCGGGGAAAAATCAAAAGCTCTCGTCTCCTATTCACCCGATCGTGTCGAATATAACACAGGCAGCAAGGTCAGCGATCTTCTGAATATGTATGAGATCATGTTTGAAGATTTCGACCGACAAAAGGCAGAAGGAGTTCTCGAAGAATTTAAAATAAGTAAAACAGACATTGTAGGAAAGCTTTCAAAAGGCAATGCAGAAAAACTTCAGATCATACTTACAATGTCGAGAAACGCGAAGCTCTTTGTTCTTGACGAGCCCTTTAACGGTGTTGATCCCGTCGCAAAAGAAAACATCATCAAAGTCGTGCTTAAGAACTTCCCCGAAGATTCTTCAATGCTTATATCCACACATCAGATAGATGAGATTGAGCAGATCCTGGATGAAGCCATCTTCATCAAAGACGGAAAAATACTGTTTCATAAACCTGTAGATGAACTAAGAGATGAAACCGGAAAATCCCTTATTGATTCTTATAAGGAGGAATTCAGATGAACAAGAAGCTTATGCGATTGGAGTATATTGAGACGAAGAAAATAATGTTCTTAATAACCGCATTAATCTCCGTTTATATGCTGATATCCACCGGATGTGCCATAGCCTCCAATTATTCCACGCCGGAATCAATAGTATATATTCAAATAGTACAAACAATCCTACTTATAATCAGTGCTTTACTCATCATCTGTACCGGACTGATTATGGTAAAAAGATACTACAATATTTTATTTACCAATGAAGGGTACTCCAGACTTTCTCTTCCTGTAAGAAATCAGATGCATTTGATTGCCAACATGCGATTCGCATTTGTTTGGATCATCCTGCAGATACTAGTATTTATTATCGGTTTGAGTATTTCCGATATGGCACAAAAATACGCTATAGATCAATCGGGAATTTTAAATCTGTATCCGAATGTTTTAGAGGGATATACTTACAATGTTCTCGGGGAATTCATCGCTCATCCCGAGATCAAGGCAATGATCACTGTTTTATTACTGATAATTGCATCTGTTGCAATAGGCTTAAATATTTACCTATCATTTATTTTCTCTCTTACCATATCAAGTTTTATCTGCAGCAAGTTCAATATCGTACAAAAATACGGAGTTATTGTCCTGGCCGGTATCTTTATGTACCTCTTCCATCTTCTTGCTACGAGGTTGTTTTATAAACTCTGGGTCCGGGTCGGTAATGACTTTTTGCTTACTAATTCCGGCTATGAAACATTCGGTCCGGACATCATGTTTTTTCAAGATATATATAAGCCAATCATCCTCATTCTGTTTTACGGAATAACTGCAATCATCATGTGCCAGATCAGCAAAAACATCCTTGATAAAAAACTCGATATCTGATATGCAAAAAGCCCGAGAGCATTAAACTCTCGGGCTTTTAACTATTACAAATTACTTTCTTCTGACAGGTCTTCCCTTTTCACCCATCTCATACTTCTGAGCAAATTCAGGATTAAGGGCAGCAATTCTGTCATACTCTTCGGGATGAGTCATTACATACTGGAAAGCAACTCCGGCTTTGGTCTTGATGTTTTCCTCCGACCACTTCTCTGCAAGCTGGTCGGTAAGTTTTCTGCCGACATAGATGAAAAGAAAGAGTGCAAGTGCTGCCAGGACAACACAAAGTGCGATACCAAGTACTTTGTTCTCAATCATTGCAACTGCAACGACTGCTCCGATTCCGGCAAGATAACCTCCGATATTAGCCAGAACAGAGATCATAGTTGCCTTAGTCGAATAAGGATAGTTCCTGTAGTAAAAAACCATAGTGCAAAAAATCCTCCTCAAGTAAGTAAATATTTACCCTACAGCCGAGCTTTTGCAAAATGCCATGAATTCATGTTCGGGCATGGGTTTCGCATAATAGAATCCCTGAATATATTCGCATCCCATGTCAGAGAACCACTTTGCTTTTTCTTCGTCCTCAACGCCTTCAACAACTATCTCGGCACCGAGACTCTTAAGCAGGCTGATGGTCTGACTCATTATATCATAACTTCTCTTATCTACAAGTCCGTCAACAAGTGACTTATCAAGCTTGATTATTCTGTACGGGAAGCTCATGACACGGCTGAGATTTGAATAACCAGATCCGTAATCATCAAGCGAGAATCCGTTACCGTTGGTGGTAATATCTCTCATGGTTCTGAGAACTGCATCTGCGAGATAATCCGATGCGGTCTCGGTAATCTCAAAGTTGATCCTGTTGGGATCTATATTATACTCATCCAGAATCTCCTTTATCTTATCGGCCATATTGGATTGCATACACTGAACAACCGAAAGATTTACCTCGACAAATTTAATTCCTGTATTGGCCAGATCACCTTCAGAGATGAGCCTGCACACATCCTTTATTACGAATTCTCCGATCTGAAGGATGCTTCCGCTCTTTTCCGCAGCAGGGATAAACAGTGCGGGAGATATAAATCCGAGCTGTTCGTCCTTAAGTCTGATAAGCGCTTCAGCTGATACGAACTTCTCATCCTTTGTTGAATAGATGGGCTGATAGTACATCTCGAATTTATTGTTCTTGATGGCATCGGTAATGATCCTGTCGAGATTATTCTTTACTACGAAATCCTTCTCGGGAGCCATCTCGGAATACCTGACATATTTATTCCTCGGTACGGCACTGTCATAGGTTTCGGATAATTTAACCAGCTGATTTTCATTACTTATCTCGTTGGGAATTACTACGCCGCAGATAGCAAAATCAAGTTTGAGACGGATTCCGTCTACAACAAACAGGTCTCTTAATCTGGGGATCATCTCACATGCGGTCTTTTCGATCTCTTCAAGATGGTATTTTCCGCGTACTACATATGCGAAGAGTCCGTTTTTAAGGTAGTACAGACTGATATCTTCGTTCTTGTAGTTCTTCACCATGTCATAGAAATTATCGGATATCTGTTTCAGAAGGGTTATATACATCTCATATCCGAGAGTTGCCCTGATGGATGCTATATTCTCAAGCTTTCCGAATACTACGAAGGCATCATCCTTAGCTTCATAAATATTTCTTACTGATCTTCTGAATGCAGTATATGATCTTGCTCCGGTCTCCACGTCCACGTTTTCTTCGGGACTTATTACATAGAAGCTGAGTATAAGTGCGGTAACAGCAAGTCCGAATACCTGAACGAGCAGTTCGGGCTGAACCATCTGAATATTGAACGCAATGATGTTGATAGGAAATACAACAACCATGGCGGCATATTTGATCTTATCGAGATTCTTATGAATAAAGCAGTGAGTTACATGGATAAAAGCAAAGAATGCATAGTAATAACCGATTGCAACTACTATCCACAGATAATCACCTCTGTGGTACTGAACATCGGCACTGCCGACTCTGGTGTAATAGAACAAAATGTGCTGTGAGAAATTAATGGCGATAAGAACAATCTCAACCAATAAGGGAAGAGTATAACAGATTGCATAGAAAGGTGTCCGTACAATTCTTCTGAATGTACCGGTCATCCTGCCGATCATATGAATATAAATAGCATAACTGGCAACGTTCAGGAGATTATAGAAACTGCAAGCGATTTCTCTGAACAGAATGGAACTTGATAATGGCCGCAGCCATTCAAGAGGAGCCGATCGCAGAATATCGGCTACCGACAGAACGAGGAGAATAATGACATACTTAACAAATGCCTGATTATCACGACCTCTGTTCATCCTTCTGAAAATAAGTGATGTCAAAAGCGCGAACAGTAGTACTATTGCGGCTACATCCAGGTAATAGACTCTATACATCTTGAACCCCTAATAAATAAAGATTCCCCCGGAACATTATCCCATATTCCGGGGGATAGAATCTATTGTAAAAACTACGGTTTTTAGGGGCTTTTTTCGGCAAAATCACGTATCGTTTCTTTCGGTGATCAGATTGTCGTCAAGAAGGTTCATAACCGCCTCTTCAAGACGCCTTCCGTTGACCGGTTTTGACACGAAATCATCAAATCCCTGCCTCAAATACTCTTCCCTTGCTCCTACAAGAGCATTGGCAGTAATTGCTATGAACGATGTGCTTGCGTTCTTGACTCTCTCGATCTGCCTTGCCCTTCTGAGCGCTTCAACACCGTCCATATCCGGCATTATGTGGTCGAGAAGAACCACGTCATAGCTGGTTTTGGTAAGTTCCTCCAGCATCTCCTTGCCGCCGGATACCTGGTTGGTTATAACTTCGGTCTCCTTAAGAAGCATCGCCTCAAGAACTCTGTTGATGTCATTGTCATCGACTATGAGAACCTTGGCTTCAGGTGCTTTGAAAAGAGGGCCGTCATAAGCTTTCTCGCCATAGGAAGGATTATCTACATCTTCATCGATCAGGTCGGACTGCTCTGCTATTCTCTGAGGAATCTTAACCGTAAATACCGATCCTTCTCCGTACTTACTCTCTACAGTAACCTCACCGTTCATCATGTCGGTAAGCTTGGATACGATTGCAAGTCCCAGTCCTACGCCGTCACCTGCTCTCGAGCGGGTATCACCCAGCCTGTCGAATGTTCCGAAGAGCTTTCCGATCTCCTCTTCCTTGATTCCCCGTCCGGTATCCGTAACCGTGATCTCAAGAGTAATGCTCTTTCCGTCAAGTGCAGAGGATCCTACATATAGGCTTACGTATCCTTTGGATGTATATTTGATGGCATTTCCGATCAGGTTGAGCATGATCTGTCTGATCCTGACCACGTCACCCACCAGTATCTCTGGAACCAGATTTCCGACATCGCAATTAAGCTTAAGTCCCTTCTCATCAGCTCTGAAAAGGCAGGTCTTATATACATCCTTGACCAGCGAAGAAACCTTATAAGGTGCCTTTACTATATCGAGCTTTCCGGTCTCAATATCCGCATAATCCAGGATCTTATTGATGGTCTCCATAAGTGTAAGTCCGGCGCTTTCGATGTCCCTTGCGTATCCGGTTATGTACTCATCCTTACTCTCTCTCATGATCAGCTCGTCCATTCCCAGGACTGTACTCATGGGAGTCTTAATGTCTCTTGATACCGAAGTCAAAAATTCGCTCTTAACTCTCTTGGCCTTCTCCGCTTCGATCTTGCAGGCATCAAGGTCTGCCAGTGTCTCCTGAAGATGAGCATAATCGGGAGTTTCTACAAAGAGCAGTATGATCATTGCTCCCAGTGTCCCGAAAAAGAAAACAAGCAGCGTGTCGGGAGCAATAAGAGCCTGGAAGATGGTTCCGATAGTAACGAAGACAAATCCCGAAAGTGAGATCATCTCACGAAGGTTGAGACTCTTATAATGCATGAGAGCATAGACAAGAGCATAGATTATAAAATAGAAAGTCGGAACATAGCACATGAAGTGCACGGGTCCGAACTTATATACATTTCCTTCTTCTATATAGAAGATCCATCCGGTTCGAATATTGGTCAGAAGGAAGACCACATAAGCAATCATAAGGCCGAAATTGAATTTGACCATCACCTTGTCGAAATCGTTCTGTTCTCCGACAAAAGCCTCGGCATATCTGAGATAGGCGTATCCTGCGAAAGCAGCGAAGAAGAAATAGACTGTATTGATGATAATGGTAACAGGTCTGTTGAAAAACTCAGGAGCCGCAATCGATACAGCGCCGAGAATGTCGAAGATCAGTCCGCATAAAACACAGATCAAAAGAATCAGGAACTTCTTATATCTGACGGTTCTGGATCTTCTCATCAACACCAGACAGGCTATGGATATGACCATAAAAAATATCGAGGCCACTTCATATGAAATATTGTAATTACTCATAACCGGTCCACACTTTCACTTATAAATCCATATGACTTTGAACAAGAACAAAGGTGCGTCATCGTTTCCGATTACGCACCTTTTATTTTAGCTTATTTTACCGAAAAAAACCAGCATATCAAACCACGTCATCAGTGCGTTCTTCCTGCTCTTTTTGTATCTCGGGAAGTGCAGAATACATGGGCTTTATATCCTTGCCTTTAAGAGTTCTGTCGACGTAGTTCTGCGTGATCTTCATAACGGTTCCGCTGAGTGCCAGAACGCCGATAAGGTTGGGCATCGCCATAAGTCCGTTGAAGGTATCGGAAAGATCCCATGCAAGTGAAAGCTCCATGGTGGCTCCGAATACTACGAATACAACAAACACGATCTTGTAAACGATCATAGCGCGGGTTCCGAAGAGATACTCAAATGCTTTGCTTCCGTATACGCTCCATCCGAGAACTGTTGAGAATGCAAAGAGGGTGATTGCAACTGCGATAAACCATCCGCCTGCCTCTCCGAGAGTTCCCTTAAAAGCTTCGGCAACAAGTGCGGTCTTTTCTGAAGTAGAGATCATCTCACCGGTTTCAAGATTCATAACACCCGATGAAAGAACAGCAAGAGCGGTAAGGGTACATACAACTATTGTATCCGCAAATACTTCGAAGATTCCCCACATACCCTGTCTTACGGGCTCTTTAACATTTGATGCGGAGTGAACCATAACGGATGAACCGAGACCTGCCTCATTGGAGAATACACCTCTCTTCATACCCCAGGTTACAGCAGCCTTAACACCGCTACCTACGATTCCGCCGCCTACAGCCTTCATTGCAAATGCGCCTTTAAAGATAGCAACAAACGCAGGGCCTACAACGGTGATATGAGAACATACGATGATGATACATCCGATTACATAAAGAACTGCCATGAATGGAACGAGCTTCTCGGTAACGCTTGCGATTCTCTTAAGTCCGCCTACGATAACAAGTGCGGCAACGATCATAAGAGCGAAGCCGGTTACAACATAAGGAATGCTGAATACCGTGTTAAGGTTAACCGCGATCGAATTGATCTGGCTCATGTTTCCGATTCCGAATGAAGCAAGGATACAGAAGATACTGAACAAGACAGCAAGTATTTTGCCGATCTCCTTGCAGCCGGGTTTTGATCCGAGACCGTCCTTGAGGTAATACATGGCGCCTCCGCACCACTCTCCCTCGGAATTCTTTCTTCTATAATAGATACCGAGAACGTTCTCGGAATAGTTGGTCATCATTCCGAAGAATGCAACAACCCACATCCAGAAAATAGCACCGGGTCCGCCTGAAGCAAGAGCTGCCGCAACACCGGCGATGTTACCGGTTCCTATGGTTGCCGCAAGAGCGGTACACAGACTCTGGAACTGGCTGATCTGGCGATCGTGCTGTGAAGTATGAGCGGTAACATGCTTATTCTTAAAGATTCCGCCCAGAGTATTTGAGAACCAGTGCCCGATATGGGTTACCTGGAAGAATCCGGTCAACGCGGTCATTAAGATACCGGTGCCAACCAGAAGGATGAGCATAGGGAGTCCCCACACAAAGTCATTTACGGCCGAATTTACAGTTTCGATCAGATGCACTTTATTTCTCCTCTCAAAAAAATAAGACGCCAATTTATTGAATTGGCGCCTTTGTCAACATAATCATTTTAAGCAAAATTATTTTATTACGCAAGCTTTATTTATTTAGCATGCTAAATTGTTGAAATTTCAAACATCATCTGTGCGTAATCTCCCGGAAGCAGAGGGACGATGATTCCTGCATTCATGAGGGTCTTTCCGCTCAGCGCGCCGGGTGAAATGGCTTCCCACGTTTTCTTTTCACCCGTACCGATAAGTTTGATCTCATAGGATGAATCGGGGTCCAAGCCTTTAAGTCTTATGACTCTTGCCTTGCCGTTGGGATATGCCTTGCACTGTATATAGGTAAGAAGTGCTTTTGACTTGTCCTTAAGAACGGACATCCAGGCATCGAAGTATACGGTCTCAGCCTCCCTTGCTATACGGTAATAATCACCCTCGCGGACAATCTCCCCGTATCTGTGGTAGAGTTCAACCTGCCCCGGAATAGCTTCTCTTTCTTCCTCCGGGATCTTGGTTATATCCAGCTCATATCCGAAAGTTCCGGACAGAGCAACGGCGCCTCTTACACCAAAGGGCATAACCCTTCCCGTTATGTGATTTGGCGAAGCGGATACATGTGCTCCCATGGTACTCAGGGGATAGAGCATCTCAGTTCCTGCCTGAATCGAAAGCCTCTCATATGCGTCCGTATCATCCGAGCACCAAATCTGAGGTGAATAAAAGAGCATTCCCGCATCGTACCTTGCACCGCCGCCCGAACAATTCTCCAGGAGAAGATCCGGGAATTCTTCAAGCAGTCTCCCCTGAAGATCGTACACGGAAATGGTATACATATAGGACAGCCTTCCCATGGATTCAGGATCAAGCTGTGTGCTTCCAAGGTCGCAAAGCTGTCTGTTCATATCCCACTTTACATATGAGATCTTCGCACTCTTTAAAATATCCGATACGCACTTATATACGTGATCACGGACTTCGCTTCTTGTAATATCAAGGACATACTGATTCCTCATTTTACAAGGCTTTCGTCCGGGAACCGCTATTGCCCAATCGGGATGATCCCGATAGAGGTCTGAATCGGGAGATACCATCTCAGGCTCAAACCAGATTCCGAACTTCATTCCCATCTTCTCAAGTCCGTCGGAAAGTGCTTTAAGTCCTCCGGGAAGTTTATCTTCATTTACGACCCAGTCACCCAGGGAAGAATTATCATCACTTCTCTTACCAAACCAGCCGTCGTCCATTACAAGCATTTCGATGCCGCACTTTTTAGCCTCGGATGCAATGCTTAATAACTTCTCTGTATTGAAGTCAAAATACGTAGCTTCCCAGTTATTGATAAGAACCGGTCTCTCCTTATGGAGATAAGGACTGCGGATCAGATGGTCTCTGAACAGGTCGTGGAAAATATGACTCATTCCGTCGAAGCCATCCTCGGTATATACAAGGACTGCCTCGGGAGCCTGAAAGTTTTCTCCGGGTTTAAGATTCCATTTGAAATGCTCGGGGTTTATTCCTATATAAGACCTGATGTTGTCGAACTGATCCATGGAAGATCCGCAGATAAAGTTACCCGACCAGATAAGAGTCTGGGCATATATACGTCCGTTTGAATCATCCGCATTCCTATCACACAGCGCCATAAAAGGCTGGAACTGATGGGATGTTTCGCCCCTTGTGGAATAAACTTCCGTAGTTCCTCTCTGCAGAGGTCTTCTGTCTATTCTTCTTTCCCTGGCCCACGTTCCCGAAAGGGTTACGGCATCGGGAGTTTGTTCTCCCCATACGCCTTTATCAAGATCAAGGCAGCTGCTCAGAAGCTTTTCTATTATGACAGTGCTGTCAGAATCGTTAACCAGCTTTACGCTTTTTAATATTGCATCGCTGTCATCGAAGACAGAGTATGAAAGCAGAGCCTTGATTCCAAGTACATTATCAGACAATGTGATCTCAAGAGTTTCTGCTTTTCCCTTGCCCTCAAAAGTCGCAGGCATCCGTACATCTCTTCCTTCAGACAGCATAGCATAGAGGTTTTCTTTTCCTTTATATATCCTGTGGGACTCATACAGGAACTGCGAAGAATCATGGCCTGCGCAATCTGCAATTGTCACGCTTGATGGTCTGTAATCTCCCACACCGGATGAAGGAAATTCCATTCTTGCGCAGTCCAGATAACTTCCCCTGTCTCTTTCATTCACGGAAGGAACAAAGGGACCCACCCCGGTCCTTAAAAGGTACCTGAGGTTGTCCCTTTGAATCTTTGCTCCGTAATATACATTGTTAAGAAAGCCTTCCGTATCGGTAACGGCTAAGCACATGGTTGTACTCTTAGTCTCTATGAAAAAGAGTCTGCTTTCTTCATCGAAATAAATACCCATTTATACCCTCGACAAGATAATCTCCATTTCGCCGCTCATCATTACATTCTTAGCGCCTTCTGCAGTGATAAGCATATGACTTCCGGTTTTAACTTCGGCATCGAATACTTTACCGGATCCCCTGACAACGCTTGCGCAGATAAAACCGGCATCCGTTGTAAATGCACATTCCCCGTTTACTCTGACTTTTGAAACAGTAAAAAATTCCGTCTTTACAAGTTCGGTTACGATATTATCCGCTGCTTCTCTTCTGCGGATAACCTGCTCATTTACAGGTGCTGCAGGAACATCGATCACGTCCTTGCTCTTATCAAGATGAAGCGGTCTGAGCTTTCCGTTTTGAAGTCTGTCGTAATCATAAAGCCTGTATGTGATATCGCTGGACTGCTGCGTTTCAAGCACGCACACTCCGGCGGTTATGGCATGTACGGTCCCGGCATCAATCCTTATCATATCGCCGGGATTAACGGAAACTCTTCTTATAAGATCGTTCCACTTGCCGTTATCTATCATGTCGCAGAGCTCTTCTTTAGAAGTTGCATTGTGGCCTACGATCAGCTCTCCGCCTTCGGGACAATCCAGAACATACCAGCATTCGTTCTTACCGAGTGATCCGTTCTCATGCTCCGCAGCATATGCATCATCAGGATGAACCTGAATGCTGAGATCTTTATTTGCATCGATTATCTTAATTAGGAGCGGGAATCTGTCTCCCTTTGCATTTCCGAATATTTCTCTGTGATCATTCCACAACTCTGATACTTTAAGTCCCTTAAACTCTCCGCTGTCTGCAAGAGCTTCTCCCGAAGGATGTGCCGAGATCCCCCAGCATTCACCTATGTCGTCTCCGGGTTCATCGTATCCGAATACATCCCTGAGTTTCGTTCCTCCCCAGATTGTGTGTGAAAAATACGGTTTTAATAATATAACTTTATCCATTCTTATTTCCCGATACGATTATGCTTACCAGATAAAAAGGAAGGACATCTCCTTCGTGTGCCTGAGTAAGTTCTATTTTCACGGTGTGTTCTTTATCTTCGCCATGGTCGAGAGCGGTACAAAGGCATAGCTTGTCTCCCCAGTCTTCATCGAACTCGGCATTAAGATCTATTGCGGAGTTTTTATCTCCGTCAACCGTAAGAGTTGCAACCGGTGCGGGCTTTTTGATCGTCCTTCTGTACTGAACTCCGATACAAGAACCCTTTACCTTAAACATTATATACGAACCCTTTTCGGTAGCGGTCCATCCCTTACGGAAAATATCGGTTATTACATCCTGAGGAAGATTGTCAGCCGTAAATCCGCTTATACCTGCGATTATGCTTCCTGCATTGTCATTCCTGTATCTGACCGAATCCTCGTATAAATTCGAAGTCAGAGGTGAAGGCATGTCGCTTTCCGCAGGCTCTTCTTCTTTCATATTATCCCTGATATCTTCCAAAACCGAAATGATAATCTTGGCAACCATTTCGTGTCCGGTATTATTCGGATGAAGATTATCAGCGGTGATTGTCTTATTTTCCAAACGCCCGCTTTCAAGTTCGGGGATTATCACATCCCTCATGCTGACTGCAGGAACCTCGTAATGCCTTGCTACTTTCGAATGAATAAGCTGTGCACTTCCGCCGTCATCATATCTGACATTATGAATGAGCATCAGTGCCCTTGAAGCATCAGATGAAAGAATCTTTCTTACCAGTCCCTCATATGTCTCAAGGAAGTGGTCATTTGCTTCATCATTAACAGAGAATTCCACAAAGCACAGATCCGGCTTTTTTGATAATAGATCATCCTGTGCCCTGGCACATCCGAACTGTGAATCCGTCGCACCGATTCCGGCATTAATGTATCTTACATCAGAGAGCGGAAAAGTATTCTTAAACCATTCGAATACTTTATAAGCATAACACTTATCATAGGAAGTTGCGGCGCACCCCTGGGTTATGGAACCGCCCAGGAATCCTACGGTGATACTCTCACCTGCCATCGCCTTCTTAAATACATTAATGATCCTTCTTCTGTTTCCTCTGTTGGACTGGGCTTTTTCGGTCATTGCTTTCTCCCAAACAGTGCTTCGTTTTTCTCGATCAGTTCAATTCTCTGTCTTACGCAGTCTGCGCTGTGGCCGGGATCTTCGGGAGTGTTGAAGACATAGTCCTCGAGTCTTTCAAGAGATGTTCCCGCAACATGGAGTCTTGTATCGGACGATGCATAGTAGATAAACACATCGCCCATCTCGTTGACTACAGCTCCGTTTGTAAATACAACATTGCTGACATCACCGAGTCTCTCATATCCTCTGGGTCCGATAAGTAATCCCGAAGGTTCAGCTATAACCCTTGCAGGATCATCAAGTGCAGTGGCAAATGCATAGATGACATATCTTAATCCTGCTGCGGTGTTTCTTACGCCATGTGCGATATGGATCCAGCCTCTGTCGGTCTTAATGGGCACCGCACCCGCACCGTTCTTAACCTCGGTTATGGTGTGGTACTTTCTGAGTGATGTGAGTCTCTCTTCGGTAATAACCGCATGCTCGATATCATCGCAAAGTCCGAATCCGATTCCTCCGCCCGAACCTGTGTTGATGAAATCATCCATGGGCCTTGTATAGAATGCATACTTTCCGTCTACAAACTCAGGAAACAGCACGCAGTTTCTCTGCTGAGGACTGCTTGTGGTTACGAGGTTATCCAGTCTCTCCCAGTGCTCGAGATCCTTGGTCCTAACGATTCCCGCAGCCGCTACAGCAGCTGAGAGATCACTTGATGAAGCATCCTTACTCTCCGAGCAGTAAACACCATAGATATATCCGTCCTCATGAAGAGTCAGTCTCATATCATAAGCATTGACCTCTTCGGGATATTTGGAATCATCGATGAGGATGGGCTTTCCGCGGAATCTGAATCCGTCCACGGGAGAATCACTCTCTGCTATCGCAAAAAAAGACTTCCTGTCGTCACCCTCAATTCTCGGACAGAGGATGTATTTCCCATTTAGGTAAAGAGCACCGGAATTAAATACACCGTTGATACCGAGTCTCTTTTCGAAAAAGGGATTAGTCTCATCGTTAAGATCGTACTGCCACTCGATGGGAACGCTTTCTCTCGTAAGGACAGGATTGACATATCTGTCATAAATTCCGTTGTACATATCGTCATCGATACGGTTCTTGCGTGAGAGGTATACTTCCTGAGCTGCTTTTAATTCAAAATATTTCTGATGAATCATTTTATCACCTATATCATACCCCTGCCTTGAGGCAGGGGCATATTGTTATCTTATTCCGAGCTCTGTGTCGGTATCCGTTACATGGCTGTGTGCCTTGATATAATCAACGATAAGGTCAACCTTTGTGAACGCAAGGCCTACATAGCTGTCTGCGCATCCGTAGTAAAGCGCGATCCTTCCGGTTGCAGGATCATGAACGGTAGCGCAAGGAAATGTTACGTTGGGAACAAATCCTCTTTCCTCATACCACTCCTCGGGAGTTAAGAGGAAATTCTCGCATCTATAGAGAACCTTTGAAGGCTCGTTGATATCAAGGATTGCTCCGCCGATTGAATATACGTATCCATTACAGGTTCCGGCAACACCGTGATAGAAGATCAGCCATCCTTCGGTGGTCTCGATGGGTGCTGCACCTCCTCCGATCTTAAGGCTCTCCCACCATTCGGAGCATCTGCTCATTACGTGACGGTGCTTTCCCCAATAAACCATATCGGGGCTCTGGGACAAGAATATATCTCCGAAAGGAGTGTGTCCGGAATCGGAAGGTCTTGAAAGCATTACATAATTGCCGTTGATCCTTCTGGGGAAAAGTACCGCATTTCTGTTGAAAGGAATGAAAGGATTCTCGATTCTGGTAAATGTCTTGAAATCCTTGGTCTTGGCAATGCCGATCGCTGCGCCGTAGAAATCCTGACACCAGATCGCATAATAGGTATCTTCTACTTTAACAAGTCTGGGATCGTATGCGTAAACGGGCATGAACTCTTCGCCCTTTTCGTTGACGAATCTGATCTTGTCCTTATCAAAATCCCAATTGATACCGTCTTTACTTCTTCCGAAGTAGATATATGAAACACCGTTTCTCTGCTCTCCGCGGAATACTCCCACGAATGCTCCCTCGTATGCAACAACGGCGCTGTTGAAGATTCGTGCTACTCCCTCAATAGGATTTCTTCCGATTATGGGATTCTGAGAATATCTCCATACGGGAGCATCCTGAAAAGTATCGGGGCCGTCCTGCCAGGGCATGTTGGGAACATCGGGTGCGTTAAGGATCTTTACGTCGCTCATTTTGATCTCCTTTAAACTGAATAAATTAATGTTTAACTTAGGTTTAGTTAAATTTAGCTTGTCGCTTTTGGAGTGATTATATATCCCGCAACTTGCATAATCAAAGGGTTTTTATGCTAAATTCCGCATTTCGGCGATTAGGACATTTTTAACTAAATTTAACTATGCAACTTTTTAACGCTCTCTTTTTCGACCAGTTTACCGCAAACTATGTGAAGCCCCCTTTTATAGTCTTCGCCCCAGACATTTTGAAGCGCTATTTCCACAGCCTGCTTGGACATTTCCTCCAAGTCGACTTCATAAGTTGTTATCTCGGTTTCGCATATGCCGGGGTATGTATAATTGTCATATCCCGCCACAGATATATCCTTGGGTACGCGGTATCCGTTCTTTTCAAGTTTCTTAATAAGAAGTGCAGCTGTAAGATCACAGTTACAGAAGAACGCCGTCGGCATGTCCTTGGGAAGTGTGAGCATCTTATCCGGATCGGTAATCCCCGTCTTAGGATCCCTGTCATCAATGACCCACTCCTTCTTTATCTTGCCACCGTGCTCTAAAACCGCCTTCTGATATCCGAGATATCTGTCGGTAATGGAACCCGTCGCCATAAGAGTCCCAACATAGGCTATCCTGGTGTGTCCCATGTCATAGAGATAATTTGTCATTGCATAAGCACCGTAGAAGCTGTCGGATACAACGCAGTCCATAGATGCATCAGTCCCGTTAAAATCCAGATAAACAAAGGGAATAGCAAAACCCGTTCTCATTACGGACAGGTATTTCTCAGACACATTCCCTATCACGATGCATGCATCAACCTTACCCTCTTCGAGAATTCTGGGCATTTCATTATTCTTCTCCATATCCGAAGTCAGAACTTCCAGCATTGCAAAGCTTCCCATCAGCGATGCAATCTTATTAATGTCCTGATACATCTGCCAATAGAAGCTTGAAAATCTGGCCAGATAGCTCTCCCTGCAGACAACTCCGATATTCTTGCTCGGATGTCTGGCAGCATAAGTGTGAGGTTCATACCCCATTTCTTTAGCCACCTTTTTAATCTCCTCAAGCTTCTGCCTGCTCACTCCGCCTTTACCCGAAAGAGCTTTTGAGACAGAAACTATGGAAACCCCCGTTTTCTCAGCTATATCCGCCAGCCTAACCTTGTCACCCATTTATACACCTCTATAAAAAAATACCTGCACAGGCTTATGCCTACACAGGTATTTTATCTTATCCTTAGTTAAAGATAAACAAATATTTAACTAAATTTAGCTTCGTCCTTACTTAACACTTAAGGTCTCGGGATGCATATGGAGAAGACAAATTCCTTATCATCATAATTGATTGAGTAAGAGCCACCGTACTTCTCAACAGCTTCGATGATATTTCTGATTCCGAATCCGTGAGCTTCCTTATCGCTCTTAAGAGTCCTGATCTCATCGCCCTGCTTCTTGATTTCACCGTTATAGGTGTTGCGAACCGAGATGACAATATCATCAGGCTCTTTCATAAGCTTAAGCTTTACCGTCTTTTCAACACACTTTTCACAGGCTTCGATCGCGTTATTTAAGAGATTGGACAGGATAACCACTATGTCCCCATCCTCAACCCACAGATTAGCCATCTCGTTAAACTTCATAACCAGCAGAATCCCCTGCTCTTCCATCTCGCGATACTTGGTATTGATTATGGCATCTATCAATGCGTTGTTGGTATTGATATTGCTGTCTGCATCCGTAAGCTTCCCGCCGATCTCGGTTATGTACTTCTCAAGCTCGGCATACTCTTTCTTTTGCAGAAGTGCTTCCATGCACATGATCTGATTCTTATATTCATGGGCGCGTTTTCTCTGGAGCTCATAATTGTCATAAACCGACCTGTACATATCAGCCTGATTCTTGACCTTCTCGCGAAACAAGTCATCCTCACGTATTCGACGTTCTCTTTTGACGATGTCACCGATTATATAAAAAGCAATTACGTTCAGGGCAACCAATCCGAATCCGATAAGTATGTATACATTACCGAGCCTCAGGTCGGTGACGCTCCTTGAATCCCCCATCATGGTGAAGATAACGCCGATGGTAATTGCGGGGAACACTATAAACCTGGGCCACTCGTCGTTTCTGAGAAGATCCTCGGAATTACCCTTGGATACGAATTTTTTCAGAAGCAGGATAATAATAAAGGTGATCAGTTTGGAAAGAGCCGCGCCAAGCTCCCAGTTGATATCGTATTCCGGATTGCCCGCACTTATCACTCTGTTTAAGAAAACACAAAAGGCATACGAAAGCAGATCGGAAGCTGCCAGCAATCCGCTGTAGAGCAGCGCAAGTATCGTAGCCTTCCAGATTACCATTTTAAAATAAACCGCCATTATCACAGCGGTGCACAAAGTGACAACAATTATCCTGGCAGGCAGATAATCTGCAAGCAAGAAAATCCACAGGCACATCGAGAATACAATCGCAATCAAACACAAAATGCTGCTCAATCTATCTTTGCGCCTTCTTACAACAAGCGATTCAAAGAACAATTTGCAGCATATTGCTTCTACGAATATGACCAAACTACTTTCGATATAATATTCCATCCGAGTTAAATAACTCCCTTGTATTCAACTACAGCTTTTTGAACATCCTTAAATCTGGCTTTGGCTATTCCTATTTCCACACCGTTATCCATTGTCAGACTGTATCTGACAGCTTTACTGATGTGCTTTATATTAACCAGAAAGCTTTGATGAACTCTTAGGAAACCGGCATCTGAAAGATCCTTTTCCAATTCATCCAAGGTCTTATATATGGTGTACTGTTTTATGGATTCTTCCATAATATAGAAAGTCAGTTTATGGAGATTGCTTTCGATATATAAGATGTGTTCAAGGGATACGCTCCTAAGGCCTTCGCAGAATTCAAATTCCTTCATGGCCACCTCGTAACTCATCTTCTCTCTGATAGCATCCATGCATTCTTCTATTGCAGGCGCAAGAGTATTGTTATTTTTGAGAATATATCTGACAGCATCTACCTTATAACCTTCGATGGTATAGTCGATAAATGCCGTTACGAACACAATAAAGATATCATTGCTTTGACTGCGGATCATTCGAGCGGTTTCAATACCATCCATCTGATCCATATTTATATCCAGAAAGACGATGTCATACTTAAGCATCTCAATTCCCAGAAGAGAGAATTCTTTTCCGGAATCAAACAGATCAATGGAATAGCCTATCCCATTTTTATCCAAGTATTTACTCAGTATGCCCTTTAATTCTTCACGAAAATATTTTTCGTCATCACAAATAGCAATTTTAAGCATAGCTACCGTACCATCCTCGACTCACGCTTTTTACAGCGCCCCCAAGGACATTATATATTAGGGATGGCATCGGTTACAATCAAAGATGACATCATTATTTATCCGAATTTTTCTTATGAGGTCTTACAGGCTGATGGAAAATATATGTACATCCTATGGGGCCCTGCTTTGCATTCTTTCTGTCCTTTTCGGCAACTGCTTTTTCTACGATGCAGAGTATTCTTTTCTTCATTTCCTTTGACATGGTGATACCTCCTGACGAAACAGCTTAGCTAGTACTACAAAAATCGAACACGTAATAATCGCAAGCTCTATACTCCCGATAACAGCTTCGCGCACTTTGAATACGCTTAATGCTATAACAAGCAGAAGTTCGAGCATGACGGTTATCCTGGCTCGTTTTTTCATAATGGACATTTCCGTCTCATCAAAGTCCAGATTCGGATGATTTACACAGCCGACAGCCATGATGATCAATACGGATAATACGGTCACTATCAGAGACAGATTATTTACAGGGATATATTCAACTAATGTAATTGAGAACACGCAGAATATTACTGATGCGATATAACACTTTGCAAAAGAATCCAAGTGAAGTCCTCCGGCCTGTTTTCTAAGCAACATAAAGGAGGTTAAGAAGATGACAGCTAAATCGAGCTTTCCCAGAATCACAGAGATGATAAGAATGGTCAATACAGTTACGAATGATTCTGACAATGTAAGAATCCGATAGGAATAATACTCGCTGTCGGCCTTGTCGATCACATCGTTTACTATCATTTGATTTACGATATTGTCTGATAAAGATTTAATCATATGTCTGTAGATAAAGCGATGCCGCTCTTGATATCGCAGCATGATGAAGAGGGGGGGATGTCTAGGGGTGCGATATTTCTGAGCGGCTTCAGGGTAAGCTTTTACGAGCTTCGCTTCTGTAAATAATCTATATGCACCTGCCTCATAAAACAATGCCCATTGCAGAAAACGACCAAATATTGCAGAAAACGACCAAAAATTGCAGAAAACGGATAAAAAGAAGCAGCTTCAATTCTGAATCGACCTCTAGAACAAAACCATATTCGATTCACAACCCATATGCAAATGATTCGTATGAATTACGGAGATATTCAAGCTTTATATCTTTGAACCTGCCCAACTTAATATAAGTCGAAGCCTCTTTATAATAATAGTTGTACTTTTCCTCATATTCCTCAACAGATATTTCGTCATCTCCAAAATAGTATTTCGTCTCCTCATTAGAATTCCTATCCATAGTGAGAAATACAGAATATCTAATACTGTTATCCTTCACAGCAAGAAACCCGCTTCGGGTTATATCAAAAAATGTATTATGATTCGTTGCCACATACACATACTCAGCGCCATCCTGCGTGTGTAATAAAACTCCACTTCTTAATAAGTCAGGTTTATATGGTCCTTGTTGTAACTCGCTAATGTCCCATTCGATTATCAAATCATTTTCCGAAACCTCATATATATAAAGCTCAGAAGAATCATCGGAAGCAGTGATTATTTCAAGATATCCGTCTCTATCCAGATCAGATATCGCGTACTCATAATCTGAAGAATCGGTCTTTCCCCAAACGCTTGAATTATCATACAGCAGTTGCAACTGCCTGTTTACTACTTCTTCACCTATACCAACTGCTTCTTCATATTCACTCGTCAGATAATATGATTTGTATTCCGAGAAATCCAATTCTTCCACTTTCGCCTTAGGTATAAAAGCTATGAGTGTAATAGGCACGGCAAGGGCTGGTTCACCGTCATTTAGATGATTTCCTCCGCTATGATCACATTCCATATAAATAGTGTTCGTCCCGGGGAATACAACCATTGCATGAGGTGTAACAGTAACGCCCCCGCGCTCCCAATAAAAACTGATGTATAACACATTTTCTTCGAGTGGATAAGTATCAAGTAATATATTCAGATCAGATATTTGATCTAATTCACGATATACATGAAATGCAGCTTCCAGATCTTCTTCGCTCTCAATAACAATAGACTTATTATTCAAACTATCTATGCTTACACCAATAACCTGCATAAATACTTCATCCGATCCCAGACGATACCCGGGTTCCGGAATTTCATCCTGCCTATGATCATAGCCTATGAAGATAGCCCCCAATGCAATTAATGCAGTTATAACGAGAAGAATTCCTATGCAGATAATGCTTTTCTTATTCATGTAATTCATCCTCTTATCGGGACAAAATGCAAAATGCCGCACAAATATCGCTTTTTAACTCAGAGGGGGTTGCTTATGATGCGATATTTACGGCGGCATAATGACTTATATACACATTAACTTTAGAGAATTATGCCGGCGTTTACAATGCCCATTGCAGAAAACGACCAAATATTGCAGAATTGGGAAAAAAGCTCACCCAAATAAGGTGAGCTTTTGATCAATACTCTTTATCTACGTGGTCTAACCCATAAGTCTTCATGAACAGGTTAAGGTCGGAATTATCTTTGATGAACATGACTTCGGAAAACTGTCCGGTTGTTTTGTTCTTGAATCCGCCACCTGTTCTCCGTTGCATATAGAGGCTTTTATAATGGGTTTTTCGATTTCCGGATTGTAATTATATGAAGGCACTCCGGGCACTTTTGATCTGAACAGATTAAATCCCATATGTTTAGTCTCCCACACTGATATCCATTTGAAATGTAACAGGCTTTCCGTTCCATGTATCTCCGTCAGCTCTGTGATACTCCACACGTTTTGATCCGTCCGTCATGTTATAGACTATCATGAAAACCTGACCCGTTTCTACATTCATCAGATAATTATCATAGGGCAGAACATTATCCAGAGTCTTAATATCTTTGAAGTCATCATATCAATCAGTCGTTGACCATGCAACAATTAATTGATTATTGATTTGATTCTTTTCTTTCGATATAACTATATCACACCGGTGAGTTCACACAAAGGAGAGAAATATATGCAGGTATCAATCGGAAGTAAAATAAAAGAACTCAGAAAACGTGACGGAAGAAAACAGGAAGATGTTGCCACCGCTCTGGGCATTACCAATCA
>JAEEGL010780011.1_pt1 | contig 21416 bp, 17 predicted proteins | sample 9134231 | NCBI WGS metagenome assembly JAEEGL01 (sample SAMN16246548, study PRJNA631951) | gut metagenome | biome: gut microbiome; feature: rumen; material: fiber-attached | host: Bos | place: Iran: Karaj | collected 2018-10
AAAAATCGCAACATCGAGGGTACCGGCCTCGGCATGAATATCGTGAATCGCCTCCTGGCTATGATGGGAACCAAGCTGGATGTGCGCTCTATCTACGGACGCGGCTCCGACTTCTCATTCGGTGTTCACCAGGGTGTCATAAACTGGGCTCCGATCGGCGATTACAATTCGATGTATAAAAAATCAATCGTTTCCGCAAAGCGGTATCATGAAAAACTCCGCGCACCGGCGGCACGTGTCCTTATCGTGGACGATATGCAGGTCAACCTGACCGTCTTCAAGGGACTTCTGAAAAATACGGAGATTCAGATCGATGCGGCACTGAGCGGAAAAACCGCCATCGAGATGATCAAGAAAAACTCATACGACATCGTATTTTTGGATCACCGTATGCCGAAGATGGACGGTATCGAGACGCTGATCAGCATCCGGGAACTGAACAACAACCCGAATCACAACATTCCGTATATCGCTCTCACGGCCAACGCAATCTCCGGCGCAAGAGAACTTTATATCAACGCCGGCTTTACCGACTACCTCTCCAAGCCGATCGACAGTACGGAACTCGAGAACCTCCTGATCGAGTATCTGCCCAAGGAACTTGTTGAACTTCAGGCCGACAATGATATGGAAGATGAGGCCACGGATACCGATATCGAGGACAAAAGCGCTTCCTCCGAAGAAGACAAAAACGACGGTCAGACGGAGAAACTGCATGAGGTACTGACACATCTGGAAGGCATCGACTACAAACTTGCCATCGAGAACTGTTTGGATGATGAGACTTTGATCGAGGCTCTGAACGACTTCCTGCAGGCAATGGAAACGAAACCGGCTGAGATCGAGCGCTACTGGCTCGACAAGGATTATCGCAACTATACGGTACAGGTTCATGCTCTGAAAAGTACCGCCCGTCTCATCGGCGCAACCAAGCTGGCCGATGATGCCTTCTATCTTGAGCAGTGCGGCGACGCGGAGAACGAGACCGCGATCGACGAAAAGACCGATGCTCTCCTCGATCTGTTTGAGAGTTACCAGTCGAAGCTTCAACCCTTCGTTGATGCACAAAAAGCCGCCGAAAAGGATACCTCGAACAGCGAAGAAATACCGCATGAGATGTTCCTCGACGCGCTGAACTCCGTGAAAGAGCTCGTGGACTCCTTTGACTTCGGAAACGCCGAAGAAGTTCTGAAAATGTTAAAAAATTATAAATTGTCTTGTGAACAACAGGCAAAGTATGATACAATATACAAGATGGTTCGAAATGTTGATCGCGATGCCGTCCTCGAATGGTTCGCGAATACTCCACCGGGTTCGGAGTCATAAAGAAGGATCTTAGCATTAAGGAGATATATTATGGACAAAGAAGTATTACTGATCGGGAATACTAAAAGTTTTATGTATAACGCGATAGCCAATGGGCTTGAACATGAAGGATACACAACCAGACGTGTTCCCATGGTCGAGGACGAAATACGTCGCACAGGCGTCCTGCAGCCGTTTTGGATCCTCTATCTCGACGAGGAGACCGTAGGCAAGGAATTCCGTGATCAGTATTCGTTCGTCAAGGAGAATGTCCTGATGAACAACCCGCGCTTCCTGATCATCGGACACGATGACGAACTTCAGGATATCTATCAGTTTATCCCGCAGGATATCATCACCAAGACCTATCCCAGACCGATCAATGTCCAGCAGCTGGTTTCGGACATGAACCGTATCATCGCTGACGAAGACGGCGACGAAGCAAAAAAGCGTATCCTCATCGTTGACGATACGCCTGCTTCTCTTCACTCGCTGCAAAAATCACTGCTCCAGCGATATGATGTTTATATGTGTAATTCCGGAATGAGTGCCATCACATTCCTCGTTAAGGAACGTGTGGATCTGATCCTGCTCGATGTTGAGATGCCGATCGTTGACGGTATGCAGGTTTTGGAGATGCTCCGAAGCGAACCGACGATCAAGGACATCCCGATCATGTTCCTCACCTCCAAAAGCGACAAGGAACATGTCATGAAAGCTGCCAAGCTCAATATTGAGAGCTATCTTCTCAAGTCGATGTCTCCGCGCCTTCTGGTCCGTTCCATCGACAACTTCTTTGAGAGCCCGAGCTATCAGAAACGCTTTGGCAAAAAAGACATCTAATCATTCTTATATCTCGGAAGATCATACGTGAACTTCGCTTTCACCGAGTATACACCCGCCATGGTGATCATATACCGCGCCAGATCCTCGGCGTAGGTCGGTCCCGTCGCGTACTGATGCCAGATCCTCTCACGGAACGAGAATCGGATCTTAAACGGCGTATTCTGAACGTATTCCCCATGAATATAGTTGGATGCCAGATAGGCAGCCGCGCCCTCGATTGCCTTGGTCGGCGTAGTCCAACCGTTATAATACGCGTACGAAGTACCTCCGGTTACCGGATCGGAATCGTATGCCTTGATCCCATAAAGGTTATACACCGTCGCGGGTTTTTTCATTTCTTTCGTGACAAACCGTCCATGATTATCTCTCGGATAACCGGCAACCGCCACACGCGTGATCCGGATACCGGAAGCCAAACGAGAAGTACCGTATGCCGACTCATGGAATGTCTGCGTCGTTAAGAACACCGGATCAATCTTATACTTCTTGGCCATCTTGAGGATCACATCCCCCTTGCCGTAAAGCACACTTACCGATGGGTCTCTTCCCGTTGCCCGACAGTACGACTCGATCATCGACTGATACAACTTGATAAAGGCCTTTTCATTGACCGGACGATACTCATCCACACGCAGGAACTTCATGTTCTTGGTCGTATCCTTGGCAGGATCCAACAACGACAGATATTTATCCACGGATACACGTGGCACGTTGCGATACTGTAACTGCGCGTATTGCTGCAGTGAATACGCGTAGTCCGTATAGATGGTCTTCCCCTTGAACAGTCTCGCTCCGGACATATCCGGAACCGCCGAAGGATCCGACTCAGGCGCCGGTGTCGGAAGAAGCGAACCCGGAAGATCCAGCTCGGTTCCGTAGTCCTCACCGTCTCCCGTCTCCTCCAAAACGCCGTCCTGATACTCTTCCATCAAAACCTGATCATCACTTACCGTCAGGAGAATAAAGTCATCATCGGTCAGCGTAACCGTCTGCAGGGACTGTCTGGTCTTTCCGGCGAGAATCTCATAGGTACCGGGCGCAAGTTCCGCCGCCGTAAAAACACCCTGCGTATCAGTCATGATTGTCTGCTCGTCATCCCCCTGTTTCAGCGTGATCTCCATATCGGGAATCGCCATCCCGCTTTCATTTTTCAGGATCCCCTGTAACGAGCAAAATGCCACGGTCAGGTTGATCGTAGCATTGTTTCCGTTTACCCATACCGGATCCGAATGCGCGCCCAGCATCCCACCCGATGCCAGACGATATACGCGGTAGCTCGCTACCGGGAGCTGATACTCGCCGTTCACATCGGCCGTTGCCTCCCCGTAGGTCACCCACGCTGTCCGTATCTCATCGAAATCCGCATGGTATTGTATTTTCTTTTCCAACCGAACCTTCTGTCCGCCGGCCGGTCGTCCGTTTGTCAGAGAAATGCGGCCGGATATCACCTGGTCTTTTTCAAGCGTATCCTCACCGACATAAGGAGTCAGATCACTGGGCCCCGAAGAGATCGGATCCGTATCCATGGTAGCGAAAACCACACATGGCGTGCCGAAAAATCCGGCCACAACCATGACTAAAACCATTCCGATCGCTATCATCCTCTGAACCCGTCGCATTGTATCGACTCCTGTCTTTATCGCGCTTATTCTTTGGATGTGAGCTTTTCCTTGAGGTCAAGCGCTTTGTTTTTGATTCGTGAATTGGCATCGCGTGCCGTCAGCACCTTGGAACAATAGAACTTCGCATCCTCCGGATTTCCTGTACGGTAAGCCAGCTCAGCAAGCAGGTACATCATGGTATGCTGATCCATTCCGCACATCGGGAAATCTTCCTTGCTGAACGCTTCCTTGAAACCGGTGAAGGCATTCTCAAGACATTCCTTCTCTTCCTCAGCCAGTGCGGCGATCTCCTCCTTCAGGGAATCATCACCCTTCATCAGAAGCTCTCTCTTACCGCGGCAAAGCCATCCGAGCTTCAGACAGGTATATGCCTTCTCACTGTTCTTACCGCGCTTAACCACCGTACATGCCAGCGCCATCTTGTGACGGAGAATCGCATCATCATAGTTGTAAATCTTGCCTTCTTCCTGCTTGAAGGTAAAGTTTGCGGAGATATTCTCCTTGATTGCCTTCGCCTGCGCATTCATCACAAAGTTGAAATAACGGTTCAAAGCAGCGTATCCGCACTTCGGGCAAAGTACCGCATCGTACTTCAACGAATCCACATCCTGGTAGATCGGACGAAGATCATCGTCGGCGCCGATCAGGCGAACCTTACCGGTGCGGACCATCTTGCTCGTAAACTCATGATCACATACCGGACAGGTAAAATTCTTATCAAAAATGAAGTCTTCCTCGCGTGCTTCCTTTTCCTCCTCAGTCAGCTCGCGTTTCTCCTCCTTCTTTGCCTCTTCCTTTTTCTCCTCTTTGAAAACCTCCTCGGAGTTCAGTCCCTCCAATCCCAGGCTCTCAAGTCCTGCAAATAAGTTTGCCATCGATACGAAACCCTCCTGTCATCTATATTCATTCTTGTCAGTAAAAACATCCTCGCTCGCAAATATATATTATACTACACTTTTCGTCTTTAAGCAAGGACAAGTTTTGATTTTTGCCTTATTTTATGCCTTGTCCGGGCGATAGGAACTTTTCAGTGAAACGATACGGTTGAACACCGGATACTCCGGCGTCGTGTCCTTGGTATCCATGCAGAAGAATCCGGTACGCATAAACTGGAACTTGTCTCCCGGGTTCGCCTCGGCAAGCGCCGGCTCTACCGGACAATCCTTAAGGACCGTCAGCGAATTCGGATTGACATTGACCGTACCGTCTTCGTTGTACACACCCTTCTCTTCATCCACGATATTCTCATACAGACGGATCTCCGCACGCTTAGCCGTCGTCGCTTCCACCCAGTGGATCGTCCCCTTAACCTTTCTCTCCGTGAAACCGGAGCCGCTCTTGGTTGCCGGATCGTAGGTGACATGTACCTCTGTGACATTACCGGCATCATCTGTCTTATAATCCACACAAGTCACAAAATACGCACTCATCAGACGCACTTCATTCCCGGGATACAGACGGAAATACTTCCTCGGCGGCTCGATCATAAAGTCGCCCCGCTCGATATACAGTTCTCTTCCAAATGGAACCTGACGAGTTCCGAGCTCCGGATTCTCCTGATTGTTCGGGACATCCAGATACTCGATCTGTCCTTCCGGATAATTGTCGATAATCACCTTGATCGGATCAAGAACAGCCATCATACGGCTCTCACTCATCTTGAGATCTTCACGGATGCAATACTCCAGCATCGCGAAATCCGAAGACGAATTTGCCTTCGACACGCCGGACAGTTCCATAAACTTTCGGATCGACGCTGCCGTATAACCACGACGTCTCAACGCCGTGATCGTCACTAGCCGCGGATCATCCCATCCGTCAACGATACCATCCTCAACCAGCTTTTTGATATAGCGCTTGCCGGTCACCACATTGGTCAGATACATCTTGGCAAACTCGATCTGGCGCGGCGGATTCTCGAACTCGCACTCTCTTACCACCCAGTCATAGAGCGGGCGATGATCCTCAAACTCCAGCGTACAGATACTGTGTGTCACACCCTCAACCGCATCCTCGATCGGATGCGCGAAGTCATACATCGGATAGATGCACCATTTATCTCCGGTATTGTGATGGTTCATATGCGCTACACGATAGATGATCGGATCACGCATGTTGATGTTCGGCGATGCCATGTCAATCTTGGCACGAAGCACTTTCTCGCCGTCTGCATAAACACCGTTTTTCATGTTCTCAAAAAGTTCCAGATTCTCCTCAACCGAGCGGTCGCGATACGGACTGTTCTTTCCCGGCTCCTTGAGCGTACCGCGATACTCGCGGATCTCATCGGCACTCAGATCACAGACATAAGCCTTCCCCTTTTTGATCAGGTGGATCGCGCACTCGTACATCTTCTCAAAATAATCGGACGCAAAGTAAACCGGCGGTTTCTCCCCGCACAACCATTCGACATCCGCACGGATCGAATCCACAAACGAAGTATCCTCCTTACTCGGATTGGTATCATCAAAGCGAAGGTTGAACACACCGTTATACTCCTTGGCCAGCCCTTCATTCAGCACGATCGACTTGGCATGGCCGATATGGAGATACCCGTTCGGCTCCGGTGGAAAACGCGTCACCACATGGTCATAAACGCCCTCTGCCAGATCCTTGTCGATCTCGTTTTCTATAAAATTGCGGGAAACCACTTCCCCGCTCTCTTCTTTTTCCTTGATTTCTGTTTCAGACATAAAAAAAATCCTCCTTGCAATATGGTCTATCATATCACAAAGAGGATGGTTTGACAAGCACCGATTATGCAAAATCATGACCGCTGATGCGGATCTTGGCATTGCTCAGATGACCGTTGAAGTTGTGATACTTCTTCAGGTCAATCGTCTTTCCGTTGTACTTAACGGTGTACTTTCCGGCCAGGATATCTCTGGCTGCGATAAGGCTTCCCTTACGCTCCGGCTGATTGTAGAGACCTTTATCATAATTCTTAAGTTCTCTTGCCATCTTGCCCTGGCGGATCGGTCCGAACTGATACGGCTGCCACAGCACGCCCTTAAGCGTATTCGGATATCCCTTGCTCTCAACGCGGTTCATAACCACCGCTGCTACTGCCATGCGACCGGCATAGCACTGACCACCTGCCTCACAATATACGATCGCTGCCAGCATACGAAGCGCTTTTTCATAATTCTTCTTAGCCGCCTTCTTCTGCTTGGCGATCTTTTCTTCTGTCTTCTTGTCCTTTTCAGCCTCTGCCTTCTTGTCTGCCTCGACCTTTCCCGCATCGGCCAACGGCACCTGACTCTCAGCGATCGCAACCACACCTGACTCACGACCCGTTTCGATACCGTCACATACGACAACATTAGCCCCCAGGCAACTTGCTACGTTATCACTCTTCGAACTCTTCTTAGCCGCGGACGGAATGCCTGCGCCTACCGAAAGAACCGTTGCTGCCATCAGTACCACTGCCAAAGACTTCTTCAAACTCATTGATCATAATCTCCTTACGTTTTTCACGTTATGTAATATTTATGTAACATATTGTAACATATTTACGAGAAAACGCAAGTCTTTTTTTAAAAATTGAAGTATTTTTCATAAAAATACAGGTGCCCGTATCTCGTACAAGCACCCGTTTTACGCTGTTTTCTTTAGTTTGTAAAAACCTGAAATTTATTAATACTATAAGCCTAATCTTTCCTCTACAACTGCTTTCATACCATCCACCTCACATACGGTATCGTGAAGCACCGGTGCCGTCCGGATACTCTCGATCGCCTGTGGGATCGTCACGCCGGAGATACGGTTCAGCTCATCTACAAGCTCGAAATCTCCCATCGGCGCGTAGGCCTCATGATCGATCGCCTGCATCACACTTCTCGTAAACTTGTACGGGCTGGCCGTCGAAGCGACCACTGTCTTAACCTTATCCGCCTCAGCGACATTGCGACATACATAGGACGCCACCGCGGTATGCGGATCCAGGACATAACCGGTCTTATCATAGACTGACGCGATCTCCTGCGCCGTCTGCTCCTCTGTCGCAAAGCCCCCGACAAAGCTCTCCAGCTCACGTCTCATCTCATCCGTAATGGTGTACTCTCCTTCTCCGGAAAGTTCAGCCATAAATCTCTTTGTTTTATCGGCGTCGTTCCCCGCGATCTTATAGATCAGTCTCTCAAGATTGCTTGAGATCAGAATATCCATCGACGGCGAACTCGTCAGGATAAAATCGCGTTTCCTGTCGTAAGTTCCCGAACCGAAAAAGTCAAAGAGAACCTTATTCTCATTGGACGCGCAGTAGAGTTTCCCAACCGGAAGACCGATCTGCTTGCCATAGTAAGCCGCCAAAATATTTCCGAAGTTTCCGGTCGGGACCACGACATCCATCGGCTCTCCCTCACGGAGTGCACCTTGCTTTAACAACTGTCCGTACGCATATACATAATACACAATCTGCGGAACCAGGCGACCGATATTGATCGAATTCGCGGAAGAAAACTGATATCCTTTTTCATCCATCCGCTTCGCCAGTTCTTTGTCACTGAAGATCTTTTTTACACCGGTCTGGCAGTCATCAAAATTCCCGTCGACACCGACCACCATCGTGTTTTTACCGGGCTCTGTCACCATCTGCTTCTCCTGGATCGGGCTGACACCATCCTTGGGATAGAACACGATAATGCTGGTCCCCGGCACATCGGCAAACCCTGCCAGTGCGGCCTTTCCGGTATCGCCGGAGGTCGCGGTCAGGATCACGATCTCGTTTTTAACGCCGTTCTTTTTCGCTGAAGTCGTCATCAGATACGGCAGGATCGAAAGCGCCATATCCTTGAAAGCGATCGTCTTGCCGTGGAACAACTCGAGATAATAACGCCCTTCTTTTTCCACGAGCGGCGCGATCACATCGGTATCAAACTTCTTATCGTAAGCACCGTTAATGCAGGCCTTCAACTCCTCCTCAGTAAAGTCCGTGAAAAACAGGCGCATAACCTCATAGGCCGTCTCCTGATAAGACATCGTCGCCAACTTAGCTAACGGCACCTCGAACTTCGGCATCCGGTCCGGCACAAAAAGACCGCCGTCGTCCGCGAGGCCCTTCAGGATTGCCTGTGAAGCGGTCACTTTTTCGCCCTTACTTCTCGTACTCTGATACATGATTCCCATGACTCTTCTCCTCCTATTTATGAACAATAATCGATCACATCTTCAAACGGCAAATGACCGCCGAACAGATCGAGTTTACTTCCAATCGTAAAGTGGATACGCCCTTCTCCAATCTCACGGATCGTTTCGATATCCTCAAACGAAGCAACCCCGCCGGCGTATGTGATCGGGTTGCCGGACGACCTCGCAAGAACACGTAGCAGATCCTCATCGACGCCGGTCCCCGTGCCTTCGACATTCACCGCGTGAACCAGAAACTCATCACAGTGATAGGATAACGATGTGATAAGCGCCGGTGTCAGTTCCTCATCGGTGAACTTCTGCCAGCGATCCGTAACGATATAATACGTATCATCCCGAAATCGCACCGACAGATCAAGAACCAGGCGCCTGCGTCCGACCACATACTTCATCTCATCCAGACGATCATAGCGGATCTTACCCCCGTCAAAAACATACGAGGTCACGATCACATGAGACGCACCCATATCGAGGAAATCCTCGGCATTTTCCGGTGTAATACCACCACCTACCTGAAGCGCTCCCGGCCATGCAGCCAACGCCTTTCTCGCCTGTTCAAGGTCTCTATCATAGCCCTCCGTGCCCGCTTTGTCAAGTAGGATAATATGCCCGCCGGCAAGACCTCTTGCCCGGTACAGCTGCGCGTAATAATCCGCGTCACGATCCGAGACATAGTTTTCACTCGCCCCTTTTCCGTCCTCCAAAGAGCCACCAACGATCTGTTTGACACTTCCGTCGTGTATATCAATACATGGTCTGAACTCCATTTTTACTCCATATCCTCCGCTCCGCCTTCCGCTAAAAACACCTCTCCGAGTCGCAATAGTTTCTTGGAACGAATCCTTACCTTTTGATACAATTCCTTATAACCCGCACTGTCTAATTCCAGAATATAATTCTCCGGAAAATCTTTTTGTATACCCAGTGTTTTCAGCGTATCCGCCGCCTTATTATACGCGACGGCGGCTTCTTCCTCAGAATCATATCTGCCGACTAAAATATCACCGTTCAGATGAATTTTTGTTTCAAAAATAACCTTCGCTCCGGACTCTTTTTTTTGCACACCGTGATACGTGTTGATCACCAAAAGATTCGCCGAACGAAAGTCTGTCGTATTGCCGTTAATAAACTGAAAATCACGTCCGGGAACCGCAAAATTTTTTATCCCGTAGCGTGATAAAATGTTGACCTGCATTCCGAAATCCGCCACAAACAAATGTCCTCCGCGGCGCATGATGGAATGAGTTGAATAGTAGAACAGATCGTCACTGTCAAAGATCAGATAATCCTCCGGAGCGAAGTAATAATAAAAAAAACGCTCCTTCAGATAGATCGGTGTTTTGACATACATATCATTATCACGATAGTTGATCAGTACCACCCATTTTTTAAAAGTAAGCGGTTGATCTTCGCGATAATCTTCGATGGAAATTCCTTCGTCCGCCGTGATGCGCCCGGCGGTTATATAAGCCTGATGCGCACTCTCTTCATCGAAAAAACTACCGAGACTGATGTGTTTATTTTTATAGGTGATCGAGCTGCGGTAGTACACCGTGCCGTCTTTTTTTTCAGCCTGATAGACTCCCGGTAACATCGGACCTTCCTCCATCATTCCATAACCGTACCCACTACATACAAAAGCATCATCGCCACGACGACCACGCCGTTAAAAACCGAACCGAGTATCGGTGTAATGAGATAGATATCTTCCATCCGATAACTCCTCAACGCCAAAACAAATCCGATGATCGCGAGCACCAGAATCCAGATACCGGCCACGCCGACCCAGCCACCGGTCTCGCCCCTGTTGGCGCCGGAAACCAAACATAAAATGAGCAGGAGCAAGAAAGCCAACGCCCCCATCGTCAGGGACAAAATCCCCGATCTCGGATGGGTGCGGTTGGAAAACTGGATCTTTTGCTTGCTACGTCTCCTGCCCATAATGCCTCACATTTTTATCAACTGTAAAAATATCTGCTACGAAGATATCAACTACGAAGAACGATTCCCTGCTCTTCCAACTTCTTCAGGATCTTGTCCATCACATCCGTTACATCCTTCTCCTCGAGTGTGCGATCCTTGGCGCGGAAGCGGATGGTGTAGGCCAGCGACTTCTCATCCTCGCCGACATTCTCGCCCTCATAGATATCAAAGAGTTTGAAATCCTCGAGGATCTTGCCGCCGTTTTCTCGGATAATGTCCTCGATCTGACCGGCCAGTACCGTCTTCTTCATTACGAGTGAAATATCACGGGTAACGGCCGGGAAACGTGCCAGTCCCTGATACTTGATCTCATCGCGAACGCGAGCTGCCAGAAGCTGCAGATCCAGGACGGCGACATACACATCCGTCTTGATATCATAGTTCTCGGCAACCTCCGGATGAATCTGACCGATATAGCCGACCACATCGCCCTCGATCACGATCTCCGCCTGACGGCCCGGATGCAGATACGGATGTTTCTCCGGATTCGGTGTATAGGATACACGTTCACGAATTCCGATCGAATAGATCTCCTCAACACAGCCTTTTATATCATAAAAATCGCCCGCTCCGTACATACCGAGCGTCAGCATCTGACGTTCATCCGGAAGCTTGGTAAGCGGAAGTGACTCCGGAATATACACCTTGGCAATCTCATACAGACGTACATCCTTGTTGCGATGATTATAATTCATCGAAAGGGAAGAAAGCATACCATTCAAAGGCATCGTACGCATGATCGAATAATCCACACCGAGAGGATTGGCAATCTCGATCACTTTTCTTCTCTCATCTCCTTCGGGGATCAGCAGCTGATCAAACACTTTCGGTGATTCAAAGGAGAATGTCATTGCCTCGGAGAAACCGTATTTTTCAGCTACATAACGAATATATCCCACAGCCACACGAAGCGGTGAAAGCCCCCCCATCGTCGTCTCGCCTTTCGGAAGCGTGGTTGGGATCTTATCATATCCGTAGAAACGGGCCACTTCCTCAGCCAGATCACAAAGCCCCAGCACATCCTGACGCCAGGTTGGCACATGAACTACCTTTTTGTCACGATCCGGTGTAAGGTCAACCTTGTTCCAGTACGCACACATCTGATCCTCGGATAGATCAAATCCGATCAAAGCGTTGATCTTGTCAACATCATAAGGAACCTCGATCGGCTCACGTTTATTCGGGTACTGATCCACGACACCCGGTACCACATCACCGGCATCCAGTTCCTCGATCAGAGCACAGGCACGGTTGATCGCTTCCAGTGCCGTATTCGGATCCAGGCCTTTTTCAAACTTAGCCTGCGCATCCGTACGCATACCCAGTTTCTTGCCGGAACGACGAATGTTAGTGCCATCGAAGCAGGCCGCCTCAAAAAGCATCGTCTTCACATCGTCCGTGATCATCGAGTTCTCGCCACCCATGATACCACCGATCGCGACACTCTTCTCCGCGTCACAGATCATCAGCGTATCGTGATCAAGCTCTCTCTCCTGACCGTCAAGGGTAACAAATTTTTCTCCGTCATTCGCGCGACGGACGATGATCTTGTGGCCTGCCAGCGTGTCATAATCAAAGGCGTGCATCGGCTGGCCGAACTCTTCCATCACGTAATTGGTGATATCGACAATATTGTTGATCGGGCGGATCCCCGAAGACGCAAGTCTGCGCTGCATCCACTCCGGTGAAGGCTTGAGGCGGATATTTTTCACAACACGACCGATATAGCGTGAACAAAGCTCCGGCGCCTGAATCTCAACATCGATCAGATCTGAGGCTGTCTCTCCCTGCACGCTGCCGCTGTCAGAACCTTTTATCTCCGGCAAGATGAATTCCTTGTCAAACGTAGCCGCTACTTCTCTGGCAATACCGATCACACCGAAGCAGTCGACACGGTTACTCGTAACCTCATACTCAAAGTTCGCGTCATGAAGGCCGAGCACTTCGATCGCGTCAGAACCGACCGGCGCATCCTTATAAGTTTCGTTATCGCTCAGGATATAAATACCGTCTTCCGGCGCGTCCGGATAGAACTCCTTCGAAGAACCGAGTTCCTCGATCGAGCACATCATGCCGAAGCTCTCCACACCGCGAAGCTTACCCTTTTTGATCTTGATACCGCCCGGTGTTTTGGAACCGTCATGACCGCCTGCCACACGTCCTCCGTCAAGCACAACCGGTATCTTCTGTCCTTCCTTAACATTCGGTGCACCGGTCACGATCTGTACAGTCTGACCGGCCTCATCGATCTCTACCTGGCAGACAACCAGCTTGTCTGCGTCAGGATGTTTTTCAATTTTTTGGATCTTTCCTACGATGATCTTGTCAAGATCGGCATCGAACTTTTCATAGCCCTCCACCTTGGTTCCGGACATCGTCATCGCGTCCATATATTCCTGCTCCGTGCAATCCAGATCCGGCACATAAGCACGTATCCATGATAATGGTGTATTCATATGTTTTCTCCTTAGAACTGATTTAAGAATCGATAATCGTTTTCATACAACAGACGAAGATCGTCAATCTCATACTTCAAAAGCGCGATACGCTCGAGTCCTACACCGAACGCGAATCCGGTGTACTCATTCGGATCAATGCCACTCATCTCAAAGACATGCGGATGTACCATACCGCAGCCGAGGATCTCAATCCACCCCTCGCCCTTACAGAAACGACAGCCCTTGCCGCCGCACTTGAAACACGATACGTCCATCTCCGCCGACGGCTCCGTAAACGGAAAATGATGCGGGCGAAATTTCACCTTGGTATCCTCGCCGAACAGCTTTCTCGCAAACAGTTCCAGCGTCCCCTTAAGGTCCGCGAAGGTGATATTTTTATCAACAACCATTCCCTCGATCTGGTGGAAACAAGGGCTGTGCGTCGCGTCCACATCATCACTTCTAAACACCCGTCCCGGAGAGATGATACGAAGTGGAAGCTTGCCCTTCTCCATCACATGTACCTGCACCGAGGACGTCTGCGTGCGGAGCAGGATCTTGTCGTTGATGTAGAATGTGTCCTGCTCATCCTTTGCCGGATGTCCCTCGGGGATATTCAACGCCTCGAAATTGTAATAGTCAAACTCAACCTCAGGTCCGCCTACCACTTCATAACCCATTCCGACAAAAATACGCTCGACTTCCTCAAGCGCGATCGTATTCGGATGACGGTGACCGCGCGCCATCCGCCGTCCCGGCAGCGTCACGTCGATCACTTCTTTTTTCATCCTTTCTTCACGAAGAGAACGCTCAAAGGAAGTCTTCTTTTCATCGAGCACCTCTTCAATCTTCTGACGCGCGTCGTTGACCATCTGACCGACCTTCGGGCGATCCTCAGGAGCCACGTCCTTCATTCCTTTTAAGACAGCCGTAAGTTCACCTTTTTTACCCAAAAATGCCGTCTTGATATCATTCAGTTTGTCAAGCCCTTCACTGGCTTCAATCTTCGCCAGCGCGTCGTTGACAATAGCATCCAATTTATCTTTCACTGTTACTATTTCCTCCTAAATATTTATGATTTGTTGTCGCCGACTACCATGACTGATCAAGCGATTGTTTGAGAGCCCCCTGAGGGACTTTCGCTGAGCGCAGGACGGCGGTGCTTTTCCGCCGTCCGTGAGCGGTCCCGAAGGGCGCTGCTCAAACAATTCGCGTCTATATAGTCATTACGTAATCGGCACAATAAATCGTCCCACTCCGAAGTATATCGCCGCCAGTATGGCGATAAAAAGTACGATCGGAAAAACCAGCTTAACACGATCCAATCTTACATCGGCGTCGTGGATAAACTTCCATCGTCGCCAGATAAAAATCAACAGATGCACACCGAAGATTGCTCCGAACAGTGCCGCCGTTGGCGCGTTATCCTTCTGCATAAAGAAAGAAAACAGAATCCACTCCAATACGAGAAATATTCCCTGGAACGGAAGTGTTAACACATACGGAATACCGAGCGTGATCACATCCTCCGATTCCGGTTCTTCGTATTCCATTTCCTTCGCTTCCCGGACATCCTCCTGCATCTCCTGAATATCCTCATACTGTTTGTCAGGATTCACTTCGAGGCATTTTTCAATAACCTTCTTATACCGCCCTTCGTAGGAAACCTTGCCCTTCGGCTCGCGACCGGTCAACAACTCATGGAACAATCGTCCCAAAAACTCAAACAGGTTAAACCTCGGCTTCTTCGGATCCGCCGGCTCAAAATCAAGAAACTTGACATGCCCGCCACTCGTAATAAAAATGTTGCTCTTTTTCAGATTTCCATGCGAAAGCGGCGGTTGGATCTCGTTCAACACCTTGACTGCCTCCGTGATCCGCGCCATGATCTTCTGCGCCTCTGCCTCGGTGTATTTGGCCTTCTGCGCGCGCTTTCCCTCCATGATCTCCTGCATGGTCGCGCCCTTTAGGTAGTCCTCGACGACCAGGGTGTTACCGTCGAAAAATCTCACGTCGTGAACCTTCGGCCACTCGGTGTAATTCAGCTGTTTCAACCGCTCATAAACCTTCGCGCAGTTTTTATTATGATAGAGCTTAAGAAGTGCCTCCGGTCTGCCGGGTTCCTTCATACAACGCACCCGATAGATCGTAACGTGTGCATTTTTACGGATCGGCTCACCCGTCGGCACATATAGCTTCGTGACAAATTCTTCCTTCTCTGAAGCCACGCGCTCATCTCCTCTCAAATAGTTTCAAAAATAGTTGTTATCAAAACGCATTTTTATTTCAGTTTAAAAAGATGCATATACGTTCTTTTAACAAAAATATACGCCAGATCATAGACGACGAAAGCAACGACACCCACACCCGGCAACGCCCAGTATATCCATTCCTGACCATAGAATCGCATCACCGCTTCTTCCGTCAAAAACAGTCGCGGAACAAAAATGGCCAGGGGCATATACGCGATGAAAAATACCACAAGCCGGCAGATCAGATGGATCCCGTTTCGCTTGCGCGGATCGACAATCCGCTTTTCAAGGATCTTGTAGCTGCCCTCACTGAGCAGAATAAAACCTGCCATTGCCAGATATAAAAGCACATGGAATTTATCGGGATTCAGGATCAGATCCAGGATGCCGCAGCCGAAAAACAACATCAGTCCCGCTGCGAAGTTGTACTTTACCACCGCGATCCCTACCAAAAACGCCGCCAACGCGGTAAAGAATACCGTATTGATCGAGATCAGCGTTCCCAACACAAGAAAGATCACGCTCACGGCCGCCATCACGCCCAGTGTGGCGATCATACGGGTGCGTTCAGCGGTTGACATTTTGGGATTATCCTCTACATGCATGAACAAAGATCTCCTCCCATACATTCACAGCAGGTGTCCGCACACCATAGATCACAACAGATATTACCGGTTCCGCAACCTCCGTTATTATTGCCGTAACCGCCACCGTAGTTACCGTAACCGCGATAGCCGCCGTAACCGCCGCCGTAGCCACCGCCAAACGGAGAACTTCCGAAGCTGCTCGCCGACGCGTTTCCACTCTGAAGGCGCTGATAATACTGCTGAAACTCCATATTATTCGGCTCCATCGTCGTCGCCTGCTTCGCGTAATCAAGCGCCACGGACGTGTTGCCGAGGCCGAGATTTGCCACCGAACTGAAGTAATACCAGCGGGCGTTGCGATTGCTGATTCCATTAAGGACGTTGATCGCTTCGTTGTATTTACCGGCACGGATGTAGTTCATCGCCGCCATCATGTGGCGATCCTCCTCCGTCTCCGTCGAATAATCCGTATATCCGGCGCCACCCTTCCCGGACCGCTCATTCACGATCTGGTTGTAGGCCTCCTGAACCTGGCGGAACTTCTCCTCCGCCTCTTCCTTTTTCGCCGGATCCACATAGCTGTCCGGATGATACTGCCGGCTCAGCGTACGATAGGCTTTTTTGATCTCGCGGTCTGTCGCGTTCCGACTGACGCCGAGTACCTGATAAGGATCGTTATACATAAGTAAATTCCTCTGCTTTCATTCGTTCATTCAAATCCGTAACAACGGTGTCAATTATACGTGTTTTCGGGAAAAATGTCAAGTTTTTGAGCCCTTTTTCGTCTCCACACCCTCATACAGGATATTCCTGAGAATCGCGATGTCCCGCTCCAACGGAAGCTTCTCAAACTCCGCGATCGCCGACCGCCTCGTTACATCCAGGATTGCACGAATCCTCTCCCTCATTTCTTCATCCATCTCACAGTGTAAAAACGGATTGAAGCACCCCTTCTTTTTATCCTTTTCCAGGTCATCGAGAGCATCCCGGATATAGATATACTTTCCGAGGAAAAATCCAAACTTCCGAAGTATCGGTGCGAACGCGTCATCCCTCCAGACAAAGAGCTCCGCCATCAGTTCACCAAAAGGTCTTGACACCTCGTCGATATCCGCCGAGAGATCCATCTGCATCTCGCATCCGAGTTTTACCTGCCAGTCAGGTGTCAACCCGGACTGCGACCACTGATACATGTATTCCTTCTCGAGTCGGTTCAGCTTCTTCAGGGAATCACTGACCACCTGCGCCTGACGCGGATATTTTTCCTCCACAAACCGCGCACGTCTTTTATACACCACATCACCGGCAAGCCCCGATAGTTTCTTCTCGTCCTCCCAGTCGTCACGCAGATGCCCGTGCGACAACAGGATGTTCATGTCCGCCGCGTACTCGGTTACCTCCGAGCGGATCATCGGCTTCTTTTTGATCGGGTGGATCGGACAATGACGCTTTTTCATCTCCAGCTTTGGCTCGTAAAGCGCACCTAAAAGCATCACCAAAAATGTCATGTCGTAGGTCAGTGTCAGCCCGGCCGAAAGCCCGTATTTTTCCCGTAACATATAACACAGACCACAATAATACCCCTGATACTCCGTGAATTCCCGAAGCTTAAGTTCCGGCTTATTCACCACTACATAACCAAACACGTTTCTCCCCCACTACCGGCTTCTCATATAAAAATACCGGCCTGTTCTCTTTCGTGAAAAGAGCCCCTGCCGGATCGACAGGGGCTCGCTGACAATTTCTTACTTGTATAATTCGGCACTCATCTTTTCAATACCGGCCGCCAGACCGCGTATATCCTCGATCGTCGAATTGATCTCCTGCATATTGGTACTCTGCGTCGTAACACTCTCGCTAATCGTATTGATACGAGACATGACTTCCTTGATGGACGTGTTCATACCACCGAGAATCTCGGAGATATTGCTGGTCGTCTCCTGTGTGGAGCTGGCCAGTGACTGCACCTCACTGGCTACAACCGCGAAGCCCTTACCTGCTTCACCGGCACGCGCCGCCTCGATCGAAGCATTCAGGGAAAGGAGATTCGTCTGTGCCGCGATACTCTCTATGATCTTGATGATCTCCATGGAATCATCCACGGACTTCTCGATCGTAGCACTCTGTTCCGCGATCTCACTCTGGCTCTTTGCCACATCCCTCATCTGGTCGGCAGCCTCTTCCACCGCCTTGGTCACATCCGCGATGCTCTCATTCAGACTTGTGATCGCCGGCTCCAGCTCTTCCTCGAACTGATTCTCATGCTTCTTCTCATCATTGATATCCAAGATGGTTCCTGCCGCCATCACCGGTGTACGTCCTTCCCAAACCACATAACTGGAAGCACGCACCCAGATCCACTCGCCGCTCTTATGCTTCAGGCGATACTCCATATCAAAAACAGTCGCGCCTGTCGGATCCGACAACTGCTTACCCATCGCTGCCGAAGCTCCCTCAACATCATCCGGATGGATCTTTGTAATCCAGGTACCCATGATATCCGGCCACTCGGACGAATTCGGGGTGTATCCCAGGATCTTCTTGAACTGATCGGAATATACCATCGGCGAATTCACATCATCGATCGCGTACTTGGTCAGATCCATACTCCAGGATCCCTCGAGCATCATCTTGTCAACTGCAAGAGAACGACGATTGTCATGTGTCATCTGCTCTTCCGTACGAATACGATCCTCAATATCGGTAAAGGTTCCGATAAACACCTCCGGTGATCCGTCCTTACGACGCAGGCACTCGCCGGCCGCGTGGAACATACGATATTCACCGTTCTTCATCTTAAGACGATAATCTACATCATACACCGCGTTACGATTGGTAATGGCATTCCCATAGGCGGCATAAACAATATCATTGTCATCCGGATGCATGATCTTGCCAAGCGCGTCAACCGTGTCCGGGAGTTCCGTCTTACCATACCCCAACACGCGGCGCATCTCATCGGTAAACTTGATGTCCGTCTGCTCGCCCTTCTCGTTAAAATAAGCAATCCAGATCGCCAGATGAGACTCCTTGTTCAGAGATTCGATCATGCGATAAAACATATCCGCCTTGCTTGATTGCTCAGCCAAAGCCGCCTCCAGTTTGTCTACCTTGGCGCGTAACGCCTTCAATTCATCGTCTTTTCTTCCCATTTGTCTACCTCACAGTCTTAATCTGACCGAATCCGGTCACCTCATATACTCCCATTTTATCACATTTCCTCGCATGATACAAGAAAAAAATCGGTTAAGCCTCAAAGCATGATTTCATCGCCCTTCGAGGCGTATTTAGCGCTTGCGCTACTTCGCCGAGAAGAAGATGAAATCTGATTAGTCTCATCACCCTCTGTTCTGCTCATCGACAAGATGCTCACTCTGATACATCTTGCGAAGTTTCGGCTTCTCTATCTTCCCGGTCGCATTACGCGGAACATCGGCAAAAAAGATCTTTCGCGGCCTCTTATACCTCGGCAACTGCTTGCAGAAGTTGTTGATATCCTCCTCATTGCAACTCGAATCCGGCACGAGTTCAATGATAGCCGCTGCGATCTCGCCGAGACGCTCATCCTTCAGACCGATCACCGCCACGTCCTTCACCGGCTCATACTTGCTGATGAAGTTCTCAATCTGAACCGGATAGATATTCTCGCCACCGGAGATGATGACATCCTTCTTGCGGTCAACCAGGTAGATAAATCCGTCCTCGTCCTGCTCCGCCATATCACCGGTGTAAAGCCAGCCGTCATGAAGCACCTCCTCGGTCGCTTCCTCATCGTTGTAATAACAGATCATAACACCCGGTCCCTTTACGGCCAGCTCTCCGACTTCGCCCTGCGGAACCTCCTTGCCATTCTCGTCGATGATCTTCGTCTCCCAACCGTAGCCCGGCACACCGATTGCGCCGACCTTGTGGATATTCTCCACGCCAAGATGTACACAACCAGGTCCGATCGACTCAGACAGGCCGTAATTCGTATCATACTGATGCTTCGGGAAATACTCCTTCCAGCGCTTGATCAGTGACTGCGGAACCGGCTGTGCGCCGATATGCATCAGTCGCCACTGATCGAGGTTGAAGTCTTCCAACTTCAGCCGCTTGGCATCGAGTTCAACCAGGATATCCTGCGCCCATGGTACCAAAAGCCAGACAATCGTACATTTTTCATTCGAAACGGTCTCTAAGATCGTCCGCGGATTCACGCCGCGAAGAAGGATAGCCTTACTCCCCGATATAAGAGACCCGAACCAGTGCATCTTCGCCCCCGTATGATAAAGCGGCGGGATGCACAAAAAGACATCATCCCGGGTCTGTCCGTGATGCATCTGCTCACACTTACAGGAGTGTACGAGTGCTCTGTGCTTATGCAAAATAGCCTTCGGGAAGCCTGTCGTTCCCGAAGAAAAATAGATAGCCGCATCGTCGTCATCCGTGATCGGAATCCCCGGTGAAAGGGAGGCGCAGTTTGCCGCCAGCTTATCGTAATCCTCAGCAAAACTCGGGCAGTCACCGCCCACATAAAACAGCAGCCGGTTCGTGCTGATCGAATCCGCGATTTCCTCGATACGACCGATAAACTCTGGCCCGAACACAAGGACATTTACCTCGGCCAGATCCAGACAGTACTCGATCTCGTCCGGCGCATAACGGAAGTTGAGCGGTACGGCAAGCGCTCCCGTCTTCAGGATTCCGAAATAGATCGGAAGCCACTCCAGACAGTTCATAAGCAGTATGGCTACCTTATCGCCCTTGCGTACGCCTCTCGAGATGAGAAGCTGGGCAAAACGGTTTGCCTTCTCGTCAAACACCTGCCAGGTGATCTCCCTGCGATAGTGCGTCGTAGGATTCCCCTCGATCAGGTCATACTCGCGCCAGGTTACTCTCTTCTTTTCCTGTATCTCCGGATTGATCTCAACGAGACACACATCGTTCGGGTACAGGCTGGCATTTTTCTCTAAAAATTGTGTGATGGGCATCGGTTACTCCTCCTCAATATCCGCGTTGTGATATACGTTCTGCACGTCATCGTCCTCGTCCAGCAGATCGAGGATACGCTGGAACTGGTTCTTGTCATCATCACTTGTCAGTTCCACGTAGTTCTGCGGAATCATGGTAACCTCCGCCTGCGCCATCGGCACACCCTCTGCCTCAAGTGCTTCTCGTACGGCAGAAAAATCAGCCGGTGCCGTGAGGATTTCATACGAATCCTCTTCCTCAGAAAAATCTTCCGCTCCGGCA
>JAEEGL011854625.1_pt1 | contig 21416 bp, 16 predicted proteins | sample 9134231 | NCBI WGS metagenome assembly JAEEGL01 (sample SAMN16246548, study PRJNA631951) | gut metagenome | biome: gut microbiome; feature: rumen; material: fiber-attached | host: Bos | place: Iran: Karaj | collected 2018-10
ACTCCTGTAAAATCCAGGAACAATAAAGTAATAGCCACAAAAAACAAACTGGCCAAACCGATTCTTATCTTACGTAACATAAGTGTTATATTTATCGATTAATACATTGAGTTATTCAACTTGTTATTCTCATCCTTCAGATTTTTAATCTGCACCCGCTGCTCGTCAACCTTCGCTTCGGCATTGGCGGCACGTTCCTCGGCCTTTGCCATCTGTTTCGCCGTGCGCGACTCCTTGATTCGATACCAAAACTGGTAACAATGCACCAGTGCAATAGCCACTCCCATAAACAGAAGCACATAATTTGCTATCAAATACCCATACCACACAAACAACAACGACCCAACAAAATTCACCATACGGATTTTCATCTCACCCCGTAATACAAAAGAGCTGAAAACCACTATGGCTGCCAAGGTGCCTACAATCTCGGGACTCATATCATTCTATCTTTTTATATTACACATCAGTTTATCAACCATTCTATTAGCGCAAACGTTCCCGCGTGAAATGCCCCTTCACATACATCCAATAACCCAGGAAACCGGCCAAATTCACAATCCACGCCACCCAAAAAGCAGCACTGTAGCCCCAGTGCTCGCTCAACACACCTCCAAGCAAAATGCCTAATCCCACGCCCACATCCCATGCCACCAATATCGAACTGTTGGCAGTACCGCGCTGGGTATGAGGAGCTAAATCAACAAACATATTCTGGTAGGCCGGATACATGTGCCCATTGCCCAACCCTATCACCAACGCCGCACCGTAATAGCCAAAAGCGTTGGGCATGGCTGCAAACAGCAGATAACCCGCCAACGACACACAAACACCCATTGACGCATTATGCGTAATCCTCCCCTGCCGCAAAGCCCTGTTGCCATGCAGCCGCGACAATATCAATCCCAACGACAGCAACAAGAAAAACGTCCCCGACCCACCTTCAATACCTAGTCGCTCCTTGCCGTATATAGCCACATAAGTGCTCATTACGCCATAGCTGAATGCAAAGCACACCATAGTCAATGCCTCGCCCATCCCCTTCATCAAAAAGAAACGGTCGAGCGATATAGGCTGTTTGTTCTTAACCAACTCCCTCGGGCGTGTCTTCACAGTGGCATCTATCAGCAAGCCCACTGTGGCAACAGCCATCGCAAGCCAGAAGATAATATCAAAATTATGCGTCGTAGTATAAATCCATATCGCAATCGTCGGCGACACTGCCGAAGCCAAATTATTGCTCAAGCCGTACAAACCAATTCCCTCCGTTCTCCGCGACGAAGGCAAAACATCTATCGCCACCGTACTGTTTGCTACCGTAGTAAAACCAAAAGGCATACCGTGCACTGTCCTCACTGCGGCAAACAACATCAGCGTACCCGCTGCAACATATCCTACAAAGAAAAGCGTGAACACCGTAAAACTGATAAGCAGCACCATCTTGCGCGGAAAACTATCCACCACATAACCCGAAAACAACCTCGCCACAAGAGCCATCACAGCATAACCGAACAGCACAAGTCCTATTGTATCCTTATCCGCACTGAACTGTTCACTCAGATAAATGGGCAATAACGGAGTAAGCAGCATGAAAGAAAAGAATATCATGAAATTTGCCACCCATACCTTCGTATAGTTAGCGTTCCACAAACGTTCTGTTACTTTCTCCTGCATGCTATTTAATATGCTTTAAATTCTTTCGTTTCCATTACAAAAGCCATCACCCTACCACCAGATTATGCAGCAATGCATACACTGCCAAACCCGCCACACTCTTAATTCCGGTCTTGTGTGTGATGTTTTTACGGTGCGTATTCACCGTATGCACACTGATATTCAACTTATCGGCAATTTCCTTGCTGCTGCATCCCTTGGCCAACAAAACCAACACTTCTGTCTCACGGTCGCTCAACTCGTACCCCTCGTCATCGTCCACATCGGTCTGACAACACTCACGCAGCAACTGGGCCACCCTACTCCCCTTCTCTCTAATATCCAGCACTGTCTTGAACTGCGACAACAACGCAGGTTCCACATACTCATACACCAATGCCACAACCGCCATATTCAACCGTGCCTGCTGGATTGACACCAGCTGCATTCTCGGCGGCGTGTTCAACAACGTAGGATTCAATATCAAAATATCCGGCTGCAAACGTCCCAGCCGCTGCGGGAAGTCGGACGGCAACTCCCGCAAAGGTGCCTGCATCACAAACTCCTCCTCATCAAGCAAAGCACTTAACCCCTCACGTATTATATCGCTCGGCTCTGCAATCAGCACCTGCAACTTAGGCTTCATTCTCCCGCCTCCTTTCCAACAGTTGGATATAGGGCAGCAATATCTTCTCCTCAATCACAGCATGTTTTTCCAAGTCTGCACTCAACTGAAGAATGGCGAAAACCAGTTCGTTCAACTCTTCAGCAAAATTGTCGCACGGTATATACTTGTACAGAATCTGGGTCAAGTCATTCAATTTGTCAACCAAATCTGTATGATTGTCAGCAAAATGCTCCGAAACAGGCTTCTCTGCCTTCCCGTCTGTCATCAAACTCTTCAAATATGGGAACACATCATGCTCTTCACTTTCAAAATGCTCCACCACCTCGCTGCGGTAATCTTCGAAAAACTTCTTCAAAATAGCCCCATACCTGTCGCCTGCACTACCTGCCACATGCGACAAATGCCGTTCGATATGCGGCAGCCGCTCGCTCAAATAATAGTGGTGGCTCGCCTCGAGATATGGCACCAACGGGCTGAAATTGGTCTGCTCCAAGTCGTACTCATCAGGCAAGTAATCATCAAAGGTATACACATTAAAAATAAGCAACACAAAATCCACAGGAAGCCCGTATTGCTCGCAAATCTCCTGCACACTGCGGTCTCCAAACCCCAACGGTATACCGAAACGCGGCATAGCCAAAATCAACGTATGATTTGCTGCCACAACGTCTGCCATCTTCGTCCGCCCGACAAAATACTTATTTTTCATGTTGCAAAGTTACGATTTTTTTTTTAATTAATCGAAATCTGTACAAAAAAGAGGCAAAGTGCCACTTGCCGACACATGCCACGCATTCCTCTAAACCCCTTTCATTGGGGAATTGACAAGCAATAGCAAACAATGATGACATCACCTTCTCTTCCATGTCAAAAGTGGGATTAATGAGATTCATCTTACTTGTGAAGACTAAATGCCAATCACAACCGCTCAATTAACAATTAGAAAACAAAGGTTTATCAGTACATCTACACTAATAAAATGCGAATCAACAGTTCAACAAACAGGATACTAATGTAGGTTGATTGGGAGAACTCAGATACGTTTGCATTAATATTCTTTACAAATAATTGACATTATTTGACGAACAATTATTACTCCTTTTTTAGTAGATACCATCAAAACCAGTCAAAAAATAAAATGAGAGGCGTTTATCTTGAAATTTATACGTTCACTAGAACACACCAATGGAGTTCCTTGACAAACCGTGTTTTTGGGTTGGTCGGTTCTGGGGGTAATCAGACAACAACTATCATTCCTGATAGTAGATGCGTTTGACGCGAGGAGATACCGAGGTGAGAATTTCATAGGGGATGGTTCCAGCACCCATGGCCTGACGCTGTAAGAGGTCGGCAGGTCCGAAAAGGATTACTTCATCGCCCTCATTGCAGTTAATGCCGGTAACATCAAGGAATGCCATATCCATGCAGACCGAACCAATGATGGGAACCTCATGGCCGTTGATGAGCACATGACCGTTGCCGTAGCCGAGATGGCGGTTGAGGCCATCAGCATATCCTATTGCTATGATGGCAATGCGCGAGGGACGCGGGGCAATCCAGCGGCGGTTGTACCCTACACTGTCTCCCTCGGGAATGTCTTTGATTTGGGATATTTTGGTTTTGAGGGTGCTAACGGGCTTGATTATTTGCTGCACCGTGGGCTGGGGCGAGATGCCGTAAAGCCCTATGCCAAGACGAACCATGTCGAATTGGGCTTGGGGGAAGCGCTCTATGCCCGAAGAATTGAGGATATGGCAGAGAATACCGGGCGAGGAAAGGTTGTTGCGCAAAGTTGTACTCCATTCGGTGAAACGTTCTATCTGTCCCCGTGTGAAGGCATCCATTTCGGGGTCGTCGGCACAGGCAAGATGCGAGAAAATGGATTGGACGCGAAGGGGGCAGTCGGGTGCGTTGAAGCGACGGATAAGCGAAGATATATCGGAATTGGAGAATCCGAGACGGTGCATTCCGGTATCAAGTTCTACATGGACGGGGTATTGCGAGCCGTCGGGGGACATGAGACGGACAGATTCGGCGAAGCGTTCAAAAATGCGGAAACTGTAGATGTCGGGTTCGAGATTGTAACGGATTATGTCGTCGAAACTTTCTTCTTCGGGGTTCATTACCATGATGGGGAGCGTGATGCCGTTGCGACGAAGGTCGACGCCTTCATCGCTATAGGCGACGGTAAGGTAGTCGACATGGTTGTATTGAAGGGTGTTGGCGATTTCGACTTTGCCGGCACCGTAGCTGGAAGCCTTGACCATGGCCATGAGACGTGTGCCCGGGCGAATAAGGGAGCGATAGTAGTTGAGGTTGTGGATGAGGTTGTCAAGATTGACTTCCATGATGGTTTGGTGGGATTTGCGACGGAGGACTCGTGCGATGTCTTCGAAGTGGAAACTGCGGGCTCCTTTGAGGAGGATGACTTCGTTATTGAATTGGTCAAAGTGAAATTGGTGGATGAAGTCGCTTGCAGTGGGGTAGAAATAGGCGTCGAGGTCGGAGAAGAGCTGACTGTTGCGACCGAGAGCTTCGCCAATGCCGATGAAGCGGGTTATACCATGGGTGAGAGCAAGGTTGTGGACATGAGTATAGAGGTCGGTTTCGGGAAGTCCAGCTTGGAGTATATCACTAATGATTAGTGTTTTGTTTAGATGTTGGCGTTCGTGGAGAACGTAATCGAGGGCTATGGCAAGGGAGTCAAGGTCGAGGCTATAGGAGTCGTTGACGAGGAGTGAATTGTTGAGGGCTTCGTCCATTTCGAGACGCATGGCCACGGGTGTGAGGTGGAGGCAGCGGCTGGCAATGGTAGCAGAGTCGTAACCAAGGTAACACAGGAGGGCGACGCAGTGAAGGGCGTTTTCAATTGAAGCACGATCGGTGAAAGGTATGACAAGTGAGAACGGATTGCCGGAGCGGAGAAGGGAGATGAGGGTGTCATTGTCGCGGACTTGGATGCCTGTGATTTGGAGTGCATCGGTTTCGGAATGTCCCCAGGTGTAACTGCGCACTGACCGGAAACTTTCGATTTGAGAGATGGCGGAATGGATGTCCTTGTGGTCAGAGGAGTAGATGAGGACATCACAATGGGTGAAGAGTTGAAGTTTTTCGGCTATTTTTTGCTGGCGAGTGAGGAAGTTTTCGTCGTGAGCTTGTCCGATATTGGTAAAAATGCCTATAGTGGGATTAATTACGTTACGAAGACGGTCCATTTCGCCTGCTTCAGAGATACCTGCCTCGAAGACGGCAAGTTCGTCTTCGTCGGTCATCTGCCAAACGGAGAGGGGGACGCCGATTTGAGAGTTGTAGCTACGAGGACTGGCAACGGTTTTGCAGTCGGTGGAGATGAGCTGGACTATCCAGTCTTTGACAATGGTTTTGCCATTGGAGCCGGTGATGCCAACTACGGGAATGTGGAAAAGATTGCGGTGGTAGGCGGCAAGCTGCTGGAGGGCAAAGACAACGTCGCTGACGAACCAGAAATTGGCTTCTCGACACTGGTTGAACTGCTGGACATGCTCGGGAGAGGCGTTGTTGGGGACAACGAAATTACGCACTCCACGATTGTAGAGGTCGCGGACAAAACGGCTGCCAGTGTTGCGTTTGGTTGGAATGGCAAAAAAAATGCTGCGAGCAAGGTCGGCGGAGCGACGGCTGTCGGTAAGCAGCTGAAGGACTTCAAGGTCGTTGTTGACGATGCAGGTTTGAGAGCCCTTGAGGATGTTGGTTATTTCGGTAGGTTTCAATTTGTGATGATTTTATATCCTATTTGGCAATTGAGACAAAGATGCTGAGAACAATAGTTTTGATGTAACTGGAGAAGAGCCTGGCTTTCGGCGGCACTGCGGGCATCGATACCGGCTTTTTTCCACTTGGAGAGGATGTTGTTTTGTTCAGGAGGAAGCTGCATGAGAACATCGACGGCACGGTCTTTGTAGTGTTGGAGTGAATGAGCGTTGCCGTATTCATAGAGGAGAGGTGCCCAGGCGTTGATGATGAGTCGGTCGATGAAGGAAGAGCCTAACCGTTTGGGGCTGCCGGGCGAAGGGGCATCGAAACGGTAATGGTTGTCCCAATAAGGAGAGGCTGCAACGTCGAAGAGTTGTCTGAGCTGGAGGGGAGATGTGGATTCAAGCAGATGGCTGAATAGGTTGTGGGAACGACAAATAACTTGTGCAAACTGGCTGATACGGATGGTGGGGAAGCCATAGGGACGGAGCCTGAAGAAACGCCACATGTGGGCAGAAAGGGGATTGAGACCTGCACCTTGGCGAAGAGCTTCGTAGTCGGACTGGAGCTGACGTGGGAAGTCATCTTCGAAATAGCCGGAAAGGAATCCCGCCTGCCCCATGAGAAGTGCTTCAATGCGTACAGGACGGTCTGACCAACGGGCAAGAAGGGTTTGGGGTGTGGATTGGGCAAGAAGTTCGAAAGGGAAGGCATTGACTTTACCTCCGAAATAGTGGGCAAGGAGAATGTAGGCGCATTGTTCCCAGTCGCCATGCGAGGCCGCGAGGAGACGACGGACGTTGTCGCACTTTTGTTCTATACGCTCAAGAAGGAGACGCTCGAGGGCAGTATGGATGTAATGCGGCGAGATGGAAGGAAGTTTGTCGGCACAGGGGACGGGGGAAGGTGCGGGAGGATTGATGAGGGCAGTATAGTTATCCCAGACAGGCTGGGGAATGTGGTTTTTGATTTGGAGAGTTGGGAGGGGGTGTCCATTTTGGAGGGTGACAGGCGAGTCATTTTCGTAAACGACATGGAGCACAACATTGTCGAAGGCTCTGTTTAAAGAGTGGCAGTGACGGTTCCAGTCGGAAGCTCGGATGTGGATTTCGACATTGCCTACCCAAAGGGTCTGACCAATACGAATGTGGGCTTGGGAAAAATCGGGGCCTGCATCGCGGTTGAGGAAACCAGGGTGGTCGATAGTGACAGGTTGCCCGTCGGTGGTGAAAAAGGAACCTTCAAGCAGACGGTGCTGCCAAAGATATTGGAGGAAGGATTCGTTGATGTTGACCATGACGGGCGGAGTAGTAACAGGGTTGGGAGTTTAGTTGAAGAGGTCTTTCATTTTGTCGAAGAAACCACGCTCTGATTTGGAGGGAGCAGGCTGGAAGTTGGGTGACTTGTCGAGACGGGTAAGCGTTTCTTTCTCTTCGCGAGAGAGGTTTTTGGGTATCCAAACATTGATGCTCACGAGGAGGTCACCACGTCCATAGCCGTTGACTTCGGGAAGGCCTTTGCCCTTGAGCCGGAGAACTTTTCCAGAGGGCGTGCCTGCATCGATTTTGACTTTGACGCGCCCTGAAAGAGTGGGAATCTCAATGGAAGCACCCATAGCCGCTTGGGCAAAAGTGATAAAAGCGTTATAATAGAGGTTGGTTTCCTGACGTTCGAACAGTTCGTGCGGAATTTCCTCTACAAGAATTATAAGGTCTCCGGGAACACCTCCACGTGGAGCAGCGTTGCCTTTGCCGCTCATTGAGAGCTGCATGCCGTCGTATACACCAGCAGGAATATTGATGGTGATGACTTCTTCGGAACGGACAATACCTTCGCCATTGCAGTCGTGGCATTTGTCCTTAATGATACGGCCTTCGCCACCGCAATGGGGACAGACACTTTGGGTTTGCATCTGGCCAAGGATGGTGCGGCGAACCTCGGTCACGACACCCGTCCCATGACAGTGGGGACAGGTTTCATAGTTGCCATTGCGCGAACCTGTACCGTTGCAGGTTTTGCAGGGAACATATTTTGCCACCTTGATTTTCTTTTCGCATCCTTTCTCAATCTCTTCGAGGGTGAGTTTGACTTTGATGCGGAGATTGGTACCCCTGGTGGCAGGACGGCGCCTACCTTGTTGGGAACCGCTGAAACCACCGAAGCCGCTGAAACCGCCACGGAAACCACCACCACCGAAGAAGTCGCTGAAGAGGTCGCCGAATTGCGAGAAGATATCGTTCATATTCATACCGCCGCCAGCACTACCGTCGAAAGCTGCAGGACCAAACTGGTCGTAGCGGGCTTTCTTGTCGGGGTTGCTGAGCACGTCGTATGCTTCGGCGGCTTCCTTGAATTTCTCTTCGGCCTCTTTGTCGCCGGGGTTACGGTCGGGATGGTACTGCAAAGCCAGTTTGCGGTAAGCCTTTTTCAATTCTTCAGGGGTAGCGTTCTTGCTAACCCCAAGCACTTCGTAATAATCTCTCTTTGCCATAATTCTGTTTTACAGACACAAAGGAATGCCGTGGATTAAGGTCTGTACGGCCATCGTTTGTGCCTTTGTCTCCTTTCTTTCGTATTTCAATCAAATAGCCACAACCACCTTGGCATAGCGCAGCACTTTGTCGTTGAGGTAGTAGCCTTTTTCGACCACATCGATTACTTTGCCTTTTTGAGTTTCGTCGGCAGCAGGGAACTGGGTGACTGCCTCATGCAAATTTTCGTCGAATTTAGTGTCTTTTGCCTCAATTGGTTTGAGACCTTTCTGGGACAGTATGTTCATAAGTTTATTGTAGATGAGCTGAACACCCTCTTTGGCGGCATCGGCATCGGCCATGGCAGAAAGGGCGCGCTCCATATCGTCGACAACAGGGAGAATGGCTTTAATCATATCTTTGCTTCCATTGATAATGAGGTCGGCTTTCTCTGTGTTGGTACGTTTACGATAGTTCTCATACTCAGAGTACAGGCGCACGTATTTATCGTTGATTTCGGCCAGTTTTTCACCCATTTCCTGTACTTTGCGCTCGTGGTCTTCATGACGCTCGTGACGTTTTCTGCGTTCCTTTTTGGAGGAATGTTCGGTTTCGGACTGGGTGGCAGCCTCGTTCGCCGACTGGGATTCGGCGGCAGTATCTGGTTGGTTGTTGAGTTCTTTTTCTTCTTGGGACATATTAATAATGAATTAAATATTAAACATTGAATGAGTTGTATGGCAGTGAACCTGCTCCGCGGGATGGGCAACAAAAGGAATGCCAAAGGTATGAGTCTGACATTTTGTCACCAAATAAAGACATCAAGCGGGCGTTTGGGACGACGGGATTCGAGCCAGTTGAAATTGTTGAGTTGTTTTTTGTCATCAGAAAGTTTGTCGAGGGGGTAAGTGTGCATGTCAGGATTGCCAATGGTGACCACACGGTCGGGGGCACGGTCAACAAAATAGATACGCATATCGGAGCCCATACCAACATTGACCCCGATGAGACTTTTATGTCCTGGTGGGTCTTCCTCGGTGAGGTAATAGACCATCTCCGCGTTGCCAAGGACGTCGGCGTAGTTGGGTTCCCCTTTTAAAAAGTAGATAATGGCATTACGGCCTTTGACTTGGTTGAACTTGACGGGGTCGAGTTGTTCGATGCAGAAAACATTGTCGCTGAGCCAAGCCTGGCGCGCACCCGAGGAGTCGTGTTTGACGACTATGGTATCCGCAGTGCACTGGTAATGTTGATACCATAGAACTGGGCTGTTGAAGAGATGCACAGTTGAGTCTGCAGCAGAATAGTATAGTGAATCACTCATAGCCTGAGCCTCGCCACGGAACACTTTAACATGATGATAAGCCAGTAGAGAACTGAAATGACGCGATGAGTCGTTGAAAACCAAGATACTGTCAGCATGAAGATAAAGTGTGTCGATACGAGACGAGGGATCATCTTCATTGTGTGAGACAAAACGAACCAAAGCACTGTCGGTCACAAAAGAAGTATGGGTACGCTGGCGGGTCTCGGCATAACGACTTGTGCTGATGATATCATTGACAGTGTCGCGGAGAACGACGTTGCCTATTGCCATGCCGAATTCACTTTCTTCATAATAATGAAGCGTGTCGCAAGTGATGTGTTTCTCACCGTTATGAACCTCTGAGGCTTTCATCGAGTGAGCATAACGGAGGTCGGTGTTATAGGTCCCATTCTCACTATACATAGTGGTAGAGTCAGTGTAGATGTGCGTAGGACTCCAAAAACGGGCGATTTTTGTATTGAGATTGTAGGTGAGGGTGTCGGTAAAAAGCCGCATATTGGAGTCGCTGAGCTGCACATCGGTATAAATATCAGCAACTTTGGTTTCCGAATTGTAATATCCGGAACGACTGACGAGGCGCTTGTCTTCGTTAGTGGTTATCCCCCAGGTGTCGTAGGTAGCTATCGAGGAAAAACGGTCGTAAGAGAGATGGTCGGATTTGAGGATAGTTTTACCGTCGATGAGACGAACAGTGTCATCCCAAATGTCCAAGACACGGCTTACTCCATCGTAGTAGAGTTGGTCACCATAAATAGTTGTAGTGTCGGATATTTCTATCTTGATGTTACCAAAAGCAGTGAAGTCGTTCAGCACAGTGTTCAGAAGGGCAGAATCGGCATGAAGAATCATGCCTTCATGTTCGGCACGAACGCGCTGATAGAGAATCCATACGTCGGCATCTGAAGGGTCTCGGGTACCCATTCCCGCTTCGTAGGTAATCAGTTTCTGCGCCCATGACGGCAGGGTAGCCATCATCAACAGCAGCAAAAATACAGGTTTAAAGATATTTAATTTCATATCTCCCACTTTATTAAAAGTGCAAAGATACAAAAAAATATTGATTTAAGCAGTTATTTATTACAGACTCCGAACTGAAAAGCCTGTGCTGAGGGTCAATAGTGGAATGTATACGTGTCGGTAGTATGGCACCAAAACACGTTGTCGTAATCACGAACTACACGTTGCATTACTCCATTATCAAACTGGTAACTAAGCGAATAATACAAATTCTGGACAGATCCACTTTCAGTGTGGTACGTGATTGAGACAGGATTGTTTCTGGAAATGAATGTGGGTGCATGGACAATGCCAAATTCCCTCAAAGCATTGGGAAAGAAGAAACCACAAAATGGGTTGACCCGGGTATCATAGCTGTATGTAATGGAATCCAAGGTATAATTATCGTTTTCTGGGCCGCAAACCGCGGAAACAAGGTTTCCTTCCCGCCAACGAAGGCTAAAAGTATCTGAATATTCCACGTATTGGCTCTCGCATTGCTCGATATAGGCAGAGGGATAGTCGCTGTCGGTGTATTTAAAGTAATGTTCTAAGGACCACCCTCCAACATTTTGGGTGATGGAAACAAGGTGCTTGCCTTCATATTGGAGAGTACAAGTATTTCCGTAGGTAGCATCCCTTTCAACTCGTACAAGACGCCCTTGGCCATCATATTGATAACGAATTGTAACAGGTGTTGCTTCGTCTGTATAATGAATAACGGAGTCAAGATGCTCTTTTGTCCAATGGAAAAGGAAAGCAGGACGGTCTGGAATCTCTTGGTCACCACATTCTACTCCGACAATATGACTTGCTACTGTAGCTGACTGTACTCGGTTTTCTGGATGATAAAAGCCTGTAAAGAAATTATTATCCATGATTGGGACTAAATTTTCTCCCTTGCTACATCCAAGCAACAAAGTAGTTGCAAATAAAACAAAAAGGAATCTACGTGTTTTCATGTTTTTTTTATTTACTAACGTGAACGAATGTCATTTCTCACAACAATTAACACTATTTAACAGCATCTTCGCCAGACCGACTTATTCACAAAACACGGAAGCCTCAACATCTATCTTAAAAGAAAAAGGGTGGAGAAAATCAAGTCTACCTCCACCCTTATCTCTAACGCTATTGCCTATACTACTTGATAGTACGGGAACCCATGCGGTCCATAGCGCAACGGAAACCAATCCATGAAGTGCTACGGTCTTGGTCATAGTAACGACGGGTACCGCACTGCATCCAGTATGCACGGTCTCTCCAAGAACCACCCTTGACAACACGTACACGGTTGTTGATCATAGAGGTGATATTGTTCTTGTCAGTGCTGTCTGAACGGTGATACATTTGGTTGGTCTGCTCCTCATCGGTACGGGCATAAGTCTCTTCAGCATCATCTTCATCATCGCTCTCACGCAACCATCCTGAAGCAGCAGTAGCCTCTTTACTCTCGAAGTCATAGATGCTGGAATTCCAGTCACCATCGAGATAGTTGATATTGTCAGCCTGACGGTAGTTACGACGGTTCATGTCATCGGGAACATTCTGGTAAACAAGATTGCCAGTGGTCTCGTCAATGGCGGCTTCCTCACCGTCCTCGCTCATGGCAATAAACTTATAGACATTACCACGGAACGGGTTCTGGTCATCAGCACCAACAGGAGAAACATCCTTACGATAAACATCGCCGCACCATTCAGACACATTGCCGGCCATATGATACAGACCGTAGTCGTTGGGGAAGTACCATTTCACAGGAGCGGTATACTCCCAACCATCGTTCAAGTTACCTGCAACACCCATGGCATCACCACGAGAACGCTTGAAGTTAGCAAGGAACTGACCATAATACTTCTTATTGGCAGAACGGACACTCTGACCAGCCCAAGGATAAGTCTTATGCTCAACAACACGCTCGTCATAGGTGTTGCCAATCATACCCAGAGCAGCGAACTCCCATTCGGCCTCGGTCGGGAGACGATAATTCGGCAAAAGGATACCGTCTGAACGACGTACGTTACGGTTCTCACCGCCGCTGGCAGGATCAAGGTCTGGCACACCTTTTCCTTCACCCTTGTACAATCCGGCCAAATAAACATCGGTCTGGAAAGCTTCGGAACCAGTGAGCTCTGACTGAGCCAAGTCAATGATACCGGCGTCAACAAGGATTTTCTCATTAACACGGTCGGTACGCCATTTGCAGTACTGAGAAGCCTGCTCCCAAGTCACACCGACAACGGGATAATCGTTGAACATAGCGCACTGGAAATAGTTCTCAACAAAGTTTTCCACCCAGGAAAGGCGCTGACGCCAAACATTTGTGTCAGGATAAATCTGCTTCACCAGCTCGGGATACTCCTCGCCGTATGCACGGTTCATCCAATATACAAACTCTCTGTAAGAGAAATTCGACACCTCGGTCTCATCGATATAGAATGAAGAAACGGTGACCGTGTGCACAAGGTTATTCCATGAGAAACGTGCTTCTTCGGCAACGCGACCCATCTGGAAAGAACCGCCTTCAATGAACACCAAGCCCGGACCAGTAATCTGCTCCGTGTATGACGAACGGTCAAAACCGCCCCACTCGGTATCATTCAGATTCCAGCCCGTGGTTGCGGACTGTTCTTTGCTGCCACATGCTACCATCAGCAGTACAGCGGCCATCATAAAGAACGATTGTTTTAAAATCTTCATAGTGGTTAATTTTTTTCTCTGTATACGTAAATAACGGATTTTTGTTTCGTTTTTTAGAATTTTTATTAGAACGACGGGCAACGGATAGCCTTAATCTTATGTTTCTGCTCCGGAACCGGCAACAAGATTCCAAGTGTTATTTCATGAGAACCTGCCGTGCTGTTCGACAATTCCGAAACCGTCACATCATAGCTGTAGCCAATCTTGAAATAATCATGCTGTGCACCCACCATAAAAATAAATGCATCCGGATTCTCGATACCATTGCGATACCACACACCCACCAAGAACGGCATCCAGTCAAGATACAAACCATAATTGAAATAATGGAAACCGCCCTGATACTGATAAATAAAGTTGGGAGAAATTACTGGCGTACCAAGTCCCAACGACGACTGACGGCGTCTTTCCTCAGCAAGGTTAATCAAACCACCGGCATTGGCCGAGAACTTGATAGGAACGCGGTCTTCACTGTAAAAGCCTTGGCTCGGCTGGTTCAGATGGTGTGCAGCAAAACCTGCATACCAAGCAGGACCATAAACCATGATACCCGATGCGAAATCAGGCACAAATTTACTCTTCTGATCAGGAGCGGTAGCTGATGTACGGTTGATTACACCGCTATTCGGGTCAATCTGATCCGGGAAAACCATTATATTTTCATCCCAGTTGAGACCATAGTTCACCAACGATGCCTGCAGAGCCAAATTAATATAAATGTCGTCGTAAACTTTAAACCGGAACGAATACATGGCTCCGGCCATCGCTGAACGCAATATACCATGGTCGCCTTGTTCGTCTGCCAACAAAATAGCGCCAATACCGCCATGAAGGTCAGGTATATATTGGTCATAGGAGGCACTAACTGTAGAAAACGCCGAGACCAGACCCGGCCACTGCGAACGATATGCCAATGAAATACGGGGAGCCACCTTCGAACCCGCAAAGGCTGGATTAAGGTAAAGTGGATTGGCATAGAACTGCGAAAATGGCACATCCTGTGCTTTGACTCCCTGCATACCCATTACAACGAGCAGCAGTATCAAGGTAATTTTATTGTACTTTTTCATCATGCGAATTTTAGTATAGTATAAGCCTAAAATTGATTGGCAATATTACGATTTTTTTGTCAAATAATTATGTTTCTTTCGAAAATATTTTTCAATAAACTGATTTCCAACATATTTATTTTTCCACAACCTATCTTGAAACGCTGTTTTTTCTCTACTTTTTACAGCCTTTTTCGCAAATTTCGCCCCCTCGTCGCATACTTTCCCATGCCTTTCTCACCTCCATTTCGACCTGTTTTCAACCATTCATCCAAACACTCTCCCGCCCCTCTAAGCCATTATAATTTTCACCCCGATACAATAAAAAAACACAAAATCTGTTATTGATGCATGTTTAACACAAAAACAAAACAAATCCTCCTCTGCACCCTTCTCATGGCCTTCCTTCCCGGCATGGCCCTCGCGCAGAACTTCACACCCCACTCCCTCCTTTCCGAAGGTCAGTGGTTCAAAATTCCCATCAGCAACACTGGTGTCTACAAAATCACAATCGACAACCTCCCTGCACTCAACAACACCCTTTGTAGCCAAATCGCCCTCTACTCCACTCCCGGCGAAATGCTCTCCACCAGCACCCGCGACCTCGTCAACGACGACCTCATGCCTGTCGCCGCCGAAATAGCCGACAACAACAACAACGGCATCTTCGACCAAGGCGACTACATCCTCTTCTACTCCGAATCCCCCAACGTCTGGCGATACATCCCCGCCGACAACCGTTTCGAATATATTGTACACCCTTACGCGAACCTTAATTATTATTACCTCACTACTACCGCCCAATCGTCCTCTCTCCTACGCATTCAACCCTCCCTTTCCGGCACCTTCTCCCCTCTCCCCGTCACCACACACACCGGCGTAGCCCTCTTCCACGAAGACAACATCAACACCCACGGCGGCGGACAAATCTGGGTCGCCGACAAATTCTCCCCAGGCTACTCCTCCCGCTCCTACACCCTCAATCTCGACAACATTCCCGCCACCCCCTCACTTCTCGCACGCTATTCCTTCGCTAACGTATCAGACCTCGCTTCGGGACTAAAAGTACAACTTGCCGCCGACACCCGCCAGCACACCCTCTCCAACTCCACCTACCAAATCCTCAAAGAAACCTTCTCCTCCCCCAACTCCAAGTCCATAACCCTTACACTTACCTACCAGCCACGCGAAAACAGCGCAGCAGGCTACCTCGACTTCATCGAACTTAACGCCACCCTCCCCCTCACCTACACCGGCGGACAGCAAATTTTCCGCAACCAACAACTCAGCGACACCACCTCTCACCTTCTCTTCCTCGTCAACGGCAACGCCGACGGCCTCCGCCTTTGGGACATCACCTCCCCTCTCCAGCCTTCCACCCTCGACATCACACCCTCCGCTAACTCCTTCTCCTTCACTGCTCTCGCCGACTATCCCCGCACCTTCATAGCCTTTACGCTCAGCGACGCCTACACTCCCTCCTCCATCCAACCCATCCCCAACCAAGACCTCCACGGCTCTCAACCGCCCGACCTCGTCATCGTCGCACACCAAGACTACCTTAGCCAAGCCAACCGCCTGGCCTCACTCCACAACCTCCACGACGGCCTAACCACCCTTGTCGTCTCCCAAGAGCAAGTCTTCAACGAATTCTCCTCTGGCAAACCCGACCCCGTAGCCATTCGCCAGCTGCTTCGCTGTCTGCGCGCCAAAGCCACCCCCGACAACCCCGATGCCCCACGCTACCTCCTCCTCTTCGGCAAAGGAACTTACGACAACCGCGACATCCTCGGCGCACACCAAACCACCGTCGTCACCTACCAAACCCCAACCTCCTTCGACTCCGAAGGGCAAGCCTACCCCAGCGACGACCTCTATGGCTACCTCGGCGACTATGCCTCCTCTCCCTTCGACGGCACTCTCTCTGTCTCCATCGGCCGCCTTCCTGCCAAATCCCAAGCCGAAGCCGACCTCTTCGTCAACAAAATCGACAACTACATTAACCACAGCGACTTCCTACACAACGACATCCGCGGCGATTGGCGCAACTACGTCACCCTCCTCGCCGACGATGCCGACCCATCCTCCCCCCACGACTCCGTCTTCGCCAGCGACTCCGAAATCCTCGCCCGCAAAATCAAAAAACTCTATCCCCAATATAACATCGACCGCATCTACGCCGACGCCTACTTTCAACAATCCGGCGCCGACGGCTCTTACTACCCCGACGTCAACAACGCCCTCAACCGCCGTATCAACTACGGCACACTCCTCCTCAACTACATCGGCCACGGCTCCAGCACCTACATCGGTACCGAACGCTACATGGAATTCTCCGACATCGACAAATACACCAACACCGACCGCCTCACCTTTTTCGTCACCAGCACCTGTACCTTCGGCAAATTCGACCAAGTCAACGACATCTGCGGCTCCGAAGCCTTCCTCCTCGCCAAAGCCGCCGGCATCGGTGTCATCGCGGCCTCCCGCCCCATTCACCACTCTCAACGTTTCAACACCGACCTCTGCATCCAGGCACTCAACCCCGCCAATACCATCGGCGACGCCCTCCGCATCGCTAAAAACTCCAACCCCGTCTCTCACTGCATTGCACTCATCGGCGACCCCGCTCTCCGGCTCTCTATCCCCCGCAACCAAATCCAAGTCACTCACATCAACCAAATGCCCGTCAACCCCGCTGTCACCGACTCCGCTACAGTCCTCTCCCGTGTCACCGTCCAAGGTCAAATCCTCGACCCTCAAGGCAACCCCCTCCCCGACTTCAACGGCACCATCTACCCCATTGTCTTCGACCGTGAAGTAAAATGCCGCACCCTCGCCAACGACAACGACAGCACCCAAGTCAACTTCATCCAGCAAAAAAACATACTCTACAAAGGTCGCGAACCCGTAATCTCAGGCCAATTCTCCTACTCCTTCATTATCCCTCGCGACGTCTCCTACCATTACGACTACGCCAAACTCTCCCACTACGCCCGCTCCTCCTCCGATGACGCCTCCGGACAATACAGCAACATCATGTTTGGCGGATTCAACGACGACATCACCATCACCGAACTCCACCCACACATCCAACTCTACATCGGCGACACCAACTTCCGCAACGGTGGTCTCACCAACGAAAACCCCATCCTCTACGCCCGTCTCTCCGACTCCATCGGCATCAACGCCGCTGGAAGCGGCCTTGGGCACGACATCACCGCCATCATCGACAACAACCCCTACAGCACCATCAACCTAAACGACCTCTTCGAACCCGACATCAACGACAGCCGTAACGGTGAACTTCGCTACACCCTTGGCAAACTCGACCAAGGTCCCCACACCCTCACCCTTAAATGCTGGAACATCTTCAACTATTCTTCCTCTGCCACCATCCAGTTCACCGTCGCTAACGACCGCACTCCCAGCCTCGGACAATTCACCTCCTCCCCCAACCCCGCCTCCTCCTCCACACTCCTCCGCATCGAACACAACCTCACCACCACCATACACTCCGCCACCATCTACATCTACGACACCCGCGGCTCACTCGTCCGCACCATCACTCCCACTATCGGTCCCTGCACCCTTTCCTTCCTATGGAACTTCACCGCCTCCAACGGCAGCCTACTCTCCAAAGGTATCTACGCCGCCCGTGCTCTCATCACCACCGACAACGACACCCAACTCTCTCAAACCGCCAAAATCGTCCGCAACTAAAAAAACACACTCCTCGGCACAATAAAAAAACACAACCTCCGTTAACCCAACAAAATCATTTAAACCCACACAACAACTTAATGAAAACAACCCGCCTCATCGCCGTTTGCCTCATTCTGGCAACCATCACCAGCACAACCCTCGCCCAACAAGACCAAACAACCGGCCTCACCGGACAAACCAAAAACTACATCTCCACCGGCATGCCCATTCTCCTTGTCGCCCCCGACGCTGTCTCCAGCGGCATGGGTGACGTAGGTGCAGCCTCCAACCCCGACATCTACTCCTCTCACTGGAACAACGCCAAATTCGCCTTCATCGATGGTGACTTTTCCATTGGCACCACCTACACCCCATGGCTCCGCAACCTCAACGTCGCCGACATGAACCTCCTCTACCTCGGTGCCTACAAACGCATTAACAACAACAGCACCGTTGCCGCCTCTCTCACATACTTCTCACTCGGCGAAATCCAAATGACCGACGCCGAAGGACAAAGTCGCGGTACCATGAACCCCAACGAATTTGCTTTCGACCTCACCTATGCTATGAAACTCAACGAAGAGCTATCGCTCGGCGCCTCTGGACGACTCATCAACTCCGACCTTACCAACGGCCAGCAAGTATCCGATGGCAGTGGCTACGTTTCCACCAAACCCGCCACAAGCGTTGCCGCCGACCTTGGCATCTACTGGCAACACCCCATCGACAAAACCCAAGAACTCGCCGCTGGTGCCTTCTTCAGCAACATGGGCGCAAAACTCTCCTACTCCGACGACGACACGAAAAAAGAATTCCTACCCACCAACCTCCGCATCGGCACTCGCTACACCAACCACATCGATGCCTCCAACAGCATCTCACTCCTCCTCGACCTCAACAAACTCCTCGTCCCCACACCCCCCGTCACCGTTGGCGACAGCACCTATAGCAAATACTACCGCAACATGACCGAATACTACAACACCGGCGTCATGCGTGGAGCCATCCAATCCTTCTACGACGCCCCGGGCGGCTTCTCCGAAGAACTCCGCGAAATCCAAATCTCCGTCGGTGGCGAATACTGGTACAAACAAACCCTCGCTGCACGTGTCGGCTACTTCTACGAAAGTGCCACCAAAGGCGGACGACAATACATCACCTTCGGCGTCGGCCTCCGTTACAACCTCCTCCAATTCGACTTTTCCTACCTCGCACCCACTACCAGTTTCAGCAGTAATCCGCTTTCCAACACCATCCGCATCTCCCTTACCATCAACTTCAAAAGCAAAAAGAACACCCCTAACTCTTAATACCTGACACCATGCAAATCGGCCTTGGCTACGACGTCCACCAATTAGTCCCCGACCGTCCTCTTTGGCTCGGCGGCATCCAAATCCCTCACTCCAAAGGGCTCCTCGGTCATTCCGACGCCGACGTACTTCTCCATGCCATCTGCGACGCCATCCTCGGCGCCGCCGCCCTCGGCGACATAGGACAGCACTTCCCCGACAACGACCCCCAATACAAAAACATCGACAGCAAAATACTCCTCCGCAACTGCCTTCAACTCATCAACCAACATGGATTCCGCATCGGCAACATCGACAGCATCATCGTTGCTCAGCAACCCAAGGTAGCCTCTTTCATCCCGCTCATGCGCCAAACCATCGCCGACATCCTCAACACCCCGATTGACAATATCTCCGTCAAAGCCACCACTACCGAACACCTCGGCTTCGAAGGCCGCCAAGAAGGCATCAGCGCCCATGCCATCGCACTCCTTCTCCCACTCGACCAACCCACAACCTCCCTTTAACCACCCTCCATATGGAAAACCCACTCACATCACCCCTCCCACAAGATCAAGCCGACGTCCTTGAAGATTCTGGATGCAGCCTCGTCCTCCACAACGACGACGTCCACACTTTCGACTACGTAATCAAAGCCCTCGTCGACATCTGTCGTGTCACCTATGCCCAGGCTGAGCAATGCGCCATCCTCGTCCACTGCCACGGCAAATGCTCTGTCAAACACGGCAGCTACGACACCCTCCTCCCCATGCACACCGCCCTACTCGACAAACAACTCACTTCCGAGATAGTACGCTAACCACCAACATTCCCTTCCTTCCCTGTCCCGAATGCGACACCCGCATCGGCCACCGACACCTCAACGTGGAAGTCGCCGTCGTCGACATTACACACCTCAAGCTTTAGAGCCTTGCCGTGAACTGCACCTGACCAGAAAAAAGAGGTCAAACCAAGCTCCCTTAAGTGTTTTATTCGCCCTACCGATGGTTGTGATTCGGTAACACCCCATTTATGTCGCGTTTGGTCTCTGTTAGTTTTACCCTTTTAAGATGGGAAATAAGCAGAGAAGTGCAGTTGTCAAATCGGCGAAAAAACGAGGAATCTATGCTATATTTGATTGGTAAACCCATGTCTTTAACAGTTTCGCTTCTTTTCCTTGAAGAAACAACCACTGACACTCGACGCCACAACTGTGCTACAGGTTCAATCTACACCCCTCCAAAATAGTGTTCTCATCAAAGGTGACACACCCATACCTCTCCCCTCTAAACAATTGATACAAGTCAAGAACGCCCTACAGGACATACTGGGAATGCAAAACGTGAGCAGGTGAAAACTGTTCACATCAGCAGCCAATTGCTGTTGAGGAACAAGTCTCCAGCTGACAGCAGTGGCTCAGAAAGGAAAAAACTCCCGCAACAAAGTGGCGGAGCCAAAGTCAAAGAAAGCATATAATTATTAGATTTACAGCACTGTAAAACAATCTTGACAAAACAGTCGGACAATTTGAAAAAAAATAAACAATTCGGTGGCAGGCATGTCAGTTTTTTTTTGTATCTTTGCAAAATGAAATAAGAAACGAATTTTATAAACTATCGAGATATGACACCTACATTAATCATCATCGTGCTTTTGTTGGGGCTGTTGCTCCTAACCCTTGAGATTGTTGCCATTCCGGGCGGTTTTGCCGGGGTGATAGGCTTTCTGCTCACAGCCTTCGGGGTTTGGCAGAGCTATCTGTGGCTGGGCGTAACAGGCGGTACCATCGTACTGCTCTGCTGCGTGGCCATCTGCATCATTCTGTTAGCCATATTCATGAAAACCAAAACATGGAAACGGTTCAGT
>JAEEGL014663768.1_pt1 | contig 21416 bp, 15 predicted proteins | sample 9134231 | NCBI WGS metagenome assembly JAEEGL01 (sample SAMN16246548, study PRJNA631951) | gut metagenome | biome: gut microbiome; feature: rumen; material: fiber-attached | host: Bos | place: Iran: Karaj | collected 2018-10
GGTTCTTCCAGGGTTTTGAGGAAGGCGTTGAAGGCGGCCTGCGAGAGCATGTGCACCTCATCGATGATATACACGCTGTACTTCCCTACCTGGGGCGGCACCTGCACCTGTTCCATGAGTGTCTTGATATCTTCCACCGAGTTGTTGGAAGCGGCATCCAGTTCATGGATGCAGTAGCTTCGGCCTTCCTGGAAGCTCACACAGGACTCGCACTCCCCGCAGGGCTCCATCTCGGGGCCCGGGTTGGCGCAGTTGATCATCTTGGCGAAGATACGTGCCGTGGTGGTCTTACCCACACCGCGGGGCCCGCAGAACAGGTAGGCATGCGCCAACTGCCCCCTCCGGATAGAGTTAGACAGCGTGCGGGCGATGGTATCCTGGCCGATGAGCGTTTCAAAGGAGTCCGGCCGATACTTCCTGGCAGATACTATATAGTCACTCATAGACTACAAAGATACAAATTATTTTATGGTCTGCACATAACTCTCCGGCGTGATAATACGCGGCAATTTGACGTTCTTAGAAAGTCCCTGTCCAATAACAAAATCTTTTGTATTGTGAGTAACCAAGATATCGCAAGCCGAAGCCGACGCACAAACTACTTGAAGGGCGTCTTCGAAATCAGGAGCATCCAAAAGAAGTGCGTTTGAAAACTGATTGGCGTCCATAGGAAGTATTCTCATCATAGAAGACAACTGTGCAAGCGTTCCCGCACGCTCCCCCGACGAAAATGTCTTTCTAAGGACGTAGGCAATATTTGCCATTGACAGCACAGAAGTGCATAGCTCAGCTTTCTTCTCCTCTCCCAGTTGCAGTAGTTCCAGGGATGCCTGATAACCGTCACGAACAAATAAAACATCCAAGAGGATGTTCGTATCTACAAATACTCTATCCATTACTTCGACAGAATATATTGAGCACGTTCATCCTCCGGATCAATTTTCACGCGACGAGCTATTCCCAAAAGGCCTAACACCTTTTGACTGGTAACAGACGGAGGGATAGATGGAACCCTACGCATTGTTTCTTCCTTAATCATCTGTTCCATATAACTCTTGACAGAAACGCCATTATTGAGGGCCTGCACCTGTAGGGCCTCCAATACAGGCATCTCCAAATCGATGAGTTTTCGCTTTCTGACTGCTCTCTGAATCATATATATCAATTTTCACAAAGATATATACATTTCACCAAATAAACAAATCCCTGATTGCCCGAAGCAGTTCACTGTGAGACCGCCGCATCTGCCCAGCACGCCGCCAGGACGGAATTCCCGGGATTTTCGTCTTCCCGGAGTGCTGCCATTCCCTGGCCAGGACCATTTTGGCCGTTTTTGGTCCTGGCGAGCTCGGAAATTCTCTGGCCAGGACCATTTTGCCGGATTTTGGTCCTGGCTGGGCAGACCTGCGACGTTTTTCCCCGTCCCTGATGAGGCAGCGGCAGGGCCACTGGGCCGCCCCATCGAGCCCGGGGGCCCTGTCCGCAGCCGGCGTGACCCGGAATCTCTTATTATTCCAGCGGCAGCATAAGAGACCACTTCGAGGCAGAGATTACCTTGCCACCCTGAATAATTATGACGATGTAGTCGTCCGGGACAGCGCCCAATGCATCGGCCCCGTATTTCTTGTGTATATCGGCAATCGCCGCGATGTCGTTTGCTTTGATTAACGGGACAAGCGAATCGGCACTGGGGTTAGCCACCTCATATTCGCTATCCTTTAACTTCAAGTGACATTCACCTTTAGTCGAATATGCGTCAATGGAAACAGGAAGAGGATAGTAAGAAGTCCTCCCAAATGTTGAACGATACGTTCCGACAAGATAGTCAGTGCACTGAATGCGTAGAACAAGCGTGTCGTTCTGTGCATCATAGGAAAAGCCCTTCGCAGATAGTTCTTCAGCTACCTTCTTAAGCTGGCCGATATTTGCAAAAGCCTTATCGTTGGATAAAACTGTACCGGCATCGAAATCATATACCGTACAAATCTTATCCGCCTCTTTAAGTATGCTCTGCAGGTTTCCACCCGCCAAAAGCGATAAGAAGATTATGTAGAGAATTGAAATGTACCGCATTATTAATTAGATTCAAACATCAAAATTTCCATAGTTTAAAGAACTACCAGCAGTTCCGGCAAGGAAAAGGCAGGAAGGGTTTTACGGTTATATTTACATGTCATGATTCTAAGTTTCAGGGGAAACCCAATCAAGGGAAGATACAAGATCAACTCCGAGGGTTTAAAAACAAGCCATGTTTTGACACAATTGAACGCAAAATAGACTCATCTAAATCCGCGTAAAGGTGAACATAGTAATCGTATCCCACATCAAATTGAATCCTCTTATCTTTGTTGATGAAGAAACAATCAAGTATGTTTCGTAGAGAAAGACGGAATAGTAAAGCTGCTTTTTCTATCGAATAACGTGCTCCGGATTTAACGGGGCCAAGTTCAGCAAGAATATTATTTGTAGAAACACGCAGTTCACGGCAAAAATGTCTGGGAGTTCTGATAGTCTTTATTGGATCAAAGGAGAATAATGTAATATACCTACAGCTGGCATTTATCAGCACTTCTTTGAAAACTTCCACAAAGGAATTCTCCACTCGCATGTATTCTTCTACCGTTAAAAACTCTCCGTTAAATTCATCTCCAATTTGCGAACATGATGTCCAATCTTCGACGACGCAAATCCCCTCATGATTATACATACTAGGAGAATACTTTACGATTTCGTTCATCTTTTCCCAATCATAGTAGGGCGGCTCTAGCCTTTTTAATATCAAAGCTCTAATGTCCATTAATTATGAATCGTATTTAACTTTTCGTCATATGTACCCATTCTATTCTAGGATCATCCAATTCCTTCATAGATTTGGCTCTTTTCCACACTCCTCCGTCATGACCACCTCTATCAGGATAGATGTATTCTTTACCATTTGAGTAAACCTTTTGACCATGGCTTTTAAGTTTTGTATTTTTATCCTTCAGGCACATTCGTTGTTACTGTCTTTTCATGGCCTTTGGGTCCTTGGGGAAATGTAACTGTTTCCGAGTTCCCATTACCACTTTTCCCACCAGCAGCTCCGGAGAGGAAAACTAATACTACTTGCTGTTCTATTTCTAAAATGGATTCTTAATGGAGAACAGCAGATCGTAATCGAAAAGAAGCGGCACCAATTCCGTATCCACAAGGACACAACTGTGGGTTTTATCCAAGAAACGCAAGTAATCGTCTTCAAAAACAGGTTCAACAACCACTTCATCTTTATCTCGATGAATATAGATTAGCTTATATTCTTCCGCTATTGCTGCAACTTCCATTTCTTCTTTGTCGAGAAGGATGTGTATTATAGAAGAAGTGTCTCTTGGCGAAACGTATTCCACTTTATTCTCTGTAGACTTGTCCCGTGAAAAGAGGCTTCTCCTCATACGCGGAGAACATTTGACATGTTTTCCCTTGTGATCAAAGAAAACAGTATAGCCATGGAAAAGCGTTCTAGAGCGCATGATGACTCCATCACGTTTCCCTATCGCACCTAACTCATTGAGATCTTGAGCACAAGAAACACCGTATATCTCATCATAATCGAGAAGAATAGGATAGAGCTTAGAACCAACTCTTACCCACCTGTTAGATTGATTAACTATTTTCCCCCACTCTCCAGAACTACGTTCTGTGCAGAAGTGCAAATAAAAAGACTGTCCTCCATTTTTACCATCATGGTTTGAACCAAGGTAAAAGAACAGCTTCTCCTTCCCGGATTCGTCAAATGAGTCAATCCATGTCTGAATGTAAGATTGGACACTGACAGGGAAACGGTACACTATCGGCTCAGTGGGGACACCGATAGATTGTAACCAATAGATTATTAGAATAATGAGTGATTTCATATTTGGCGATTATTATCTAGAAAAACCACTTATTCCCCATGTACGGAGAGCCTCATAACCCCAATCCTTTTTTCGCATCCTTTTCATTGCCTTTCCCTACCGTAGTTGTTTGTGTTTTCGCCTTGTATTGAACCCGCGCGAACGTTCCCAAGCGTTGTATTATTCTATCCATTGTTGTAAATTTATTAATAACAAACGAATTACGCAACAATAATCGCATTAAAGAAGGACCATTTTTCACCTACGCGGGCGCGGGAGAACGGCTTGCGGAGTACGCGCGGGGACGTCTCCATTGACAGTTCAATATCAAATTATCAATATATTTATAATTAGAGCGATTTTTGCTTTTAACTATAAATATATTAACTTTGCATCATGATAAGAGATTTACCTAATTCAGAGATTATCGGAATGCTGGGAAAGAACTTCCGGCAGTACCGGCTCATCTTGGGAATGACCCAGGCAGAGCTGGCACAGAAGACGAATATCTCGCCAACCACCATTCACCTGTTTGAAAACGGGCGACTGAACAATTTAACGCTGGGAAACCTGCTCACCTTAATGAGACATGTCGGCATCATTGAGAACGTCGCAACGCTGATTCCGGTACAACCCGAGTCACCATATGCAAAACCTAAAACAAGAGTACGCCATGCCAGCTCGCAGTATCATAAAGACTAGAATCAAAGTGTTCCTCTGGGGGAAAGAGATCGGCACGCTTACGTGGGTTCCTGCTCAGGGAAACAGTTACTTCAATTTCAGTGACGAGTACTTTCGGATGGGTGTAGACCTGTGCCCCATTACGCACCCGTTAAACGACCCCTCAACCCGTCTTGCCATTCTAGGAGAGAGCGAGAAGAACGGAGACCAGACAAAAGCCATCTATCAGGGCTTACCGCCTTTCCTGGCCGACTCCCTGCCGGACCGGTGGGGTAACGCCATCTTTGAAAAGTGGTTCGCGGAGAACAAGGTGGAGAACGCCAACAAGACTCCCGTCATGAAACTCTCTTTCATCGGGAAAAGGGCTATGGGAGCCTTCGAATTCGTGCCAGAGCTAAAGAGCGGGAAAACACGTGGGGAGGTCCTTCTCCCACTTCTTTACCAGCAAGCTGTGGCTTTGGAAAAAGAACTGTCAGAAAGAGAAGTAAAAGACGGTCCCGATTTAACACTCGACGCGCTCAAGGCGCTCGGCACTTCTGCTGGAGGACGGCAGAAGAAAGTCATTGTCTCCCGCACACCCGAAGGAAAGTACGTTTCCGGGGAGACGTCCACTGACCGGGAAAACAGGCATTTCATCCTTAAGTTCAATACGCCGGAATACTGCCTGTCGGAAATCGAGATGGCCTTCTTTGAAATGTGCCGGGATGCCGATATTAAGATGATGGACAGCGAGCCCATTACCGTAGAAGGCATCAAGCACTTCCTGACGGAACGCTTCGACCGCCGGGACGGGAAGAAAGTTGTTACACAGACTCTCGCCGCCATCAATCCCGAGGCGAACAGTTACGAAGATCTGTTCCAGACCTGCCGAAGGCTGAACCTTCCGGAACCAGAGATTACGGAACTGTTCAGAAGGACTGTATTCAATTTCCTCTCCAACAATACAGACGACCATAAGAAAAACTTTTCCTTCCTAATGGATGAAGACGGATTATGGCACCTTGCACCGGCCTACGATATGACGTTTATTATCGCTACCGACGGGAACCGGCCCGAGTCCGGTCACTGCATGTCACTGGCCGGGAAACGTGACGGAATCACCATCAGAGAGCTGGTGGGGTTTGGGAAACGGATGGGCATCAAAGGCCCGGAGAGAATCATTGGGAAGATCAAAGATACGCTTTCGAATTTTGACACATATGCCGCCAGGAACAGCATCAACGCATATTACACACAAATGATACGGAAACGCATCGGAGAACTGTGCGGAACAGCGACTGAGGAAATTGGGAAAGCCTTTAAGAAAGACGGATGGGACGTGCAGGACGTGAAGTTTGAGCGTACGCTTCATGGGAACATACACATGCACGCGAAGGTTTTCGGAAACGAAGAGAAACTTGTTATCACGCCCAAGAAACCGCTCTACCAAGAAATTATGGACAAGGGATTCAACAACATGAGCATAAAGAACCTGGAAGACATCTTCACGAAGCACATGGTCCCTGTACTGAAGAAGCGGTATCATTTGTAAACAAAAAGAAGCGCCCCGCGAGGGCGGAGCGCTTCGATTCAAAGACTATGTCGGATTAGCGATTAAACTTGAAGGATTCTTTCTTAGCAGGAACATTCAGGTTCATCTCTTTTGCGACACCAGACTTCTTAGCTTCAACAGTCACATTAGCTTTTGAAACAGGAACGCTAATCTTGGCAGCGGAGCCCTTTGTTACACGAGAGACAGACAAGGACTCGCTATCGGAGACACTGGAAACAGAAGTCGCGCTTCCTGCGGGAGTAAGAGTAAGCGGATACATGGAAACCACTTCTCCAGTGAGAGTATGAACCGAGGAGGGATCGGTCATACCGAAACAATACACGCCCTGACCATTGATAGTAAAGTCACCCATAGACAGTTTAACCGTACCCGGAGTGAATACCACCTGTCCGCTATCATTCTTACTGAACGAAGCAAGATAATAATCACCAGTAATATAATAAGTAGTACCCTCTACGTCAACAAGAGCCAGGAGGTAAAGGTTGTAGTTCTGCTCAGTATCGCCGATATTGACATTGCCGGCAACAAGACCATTCGTCGAATTACCTCCGCAGAGGAGCATGGACTTAGAATCTGCATCATATACGGCCTTGGCATTGATAAAGGGATAGCTGAAACCATTAATTCCATTTATCATATAGCTAACACCAGGTACATTCTCTGCGACAGTGATGTTGTAGGAGCCGCCGTTAGCTTCGGTAACTGTCCATGTGCCAATCCACTGAGAGTAACCTTCATCAACGGCGCCACCGGCGGGAAGACCCTGAGTCGGGAGCGGAGTTCTTGCGCCAAGAATGTACCAACTAGTTGTACGGTGGAAGAAGGTAAGAGATTCGAAATCGTAGCCACTAACAACGGCCGGTTTCAAATTAAGCTTCTCATCCTCATAGGTAATTGTTACAATAACAGTACCGACAGCAGTCGTGAGTTTAGAGGAGTTATAGATACCGGAGAGGAGGTCATAAGCAGCTACGTCTCCGTCTTGGTAATCACCGCTGACACGCTGAACGGCGATTTGCAACGTACCCTCTTCTGTATAGGTTCCTTCAACTACAACGGGCTCGCCATTTCCATTATTTTCGACTCCGCCGATGCCAGTGATGGCATAGGATTCACCTTTCACCTTCTCTGCAATGGTCCAGACGGTATTTCCAGAAGTAGAAGGAACATTCCAAGTACCAATGAAGTCTTCATAATCAGCATGCACAGGAGGGACGTATGCCTCAAACTTTGTAGGGACAGAACTGTACTTCAGTTCCTTCTTGTACACACCTTCCTGGAAGCCCAGAACCTCCATATAATTGATGGTGTACTCAGTGGAACCGATTACCATAGTGCCAGGCACAATCTCATAGGTACCATCCTTCAGAGCCTTCACATAGAAAATAGGCTGAGGCGTATCATTATTAACACCAAGTCCGAAGTGGTCAGTGCTCTTATATGCATTGGCAGAAAGGGTCACATTATCATAACCATTAGCGATAGCGCCCAGATTCTTCTCCATGAAAGCGAAAGTACCATCCACGAAGGCGCCGTCAAGCTCGATTCCATCAAGGCCCATGATAGGAGCAGAAACGCTATAGGTTTCCCCTGCAACTTTCTCGGAGACCTCCCACTTGGCGCCATCAACTACCCACGAGCCGATAAAGTCTTTGTATTCGGCATCCTTATACGGATTCTCCTTCTCAAAGTAAGCATATGCATACTTACCGGTAGGATAACCACCTTCATTCAGACCCGTGGCAAATACAATAAACTTACCGTAGGTTGAAGGAGACTCGGGATAAATAGAACCCGTCTCATTTGTAGCTTCGTCATCAATAGTCTCGGTGTACCTGGAGAAATAGTACTGAACATCATCAGAGACCTTCAAAGCTTCCTGCATGGCAAGAGCTTCAATTTGTTCTGCACTCAGTTCACCTTCTACAGGATAAAGGGCAGAAACGCCGAGACCATTGGCATAATAATCTTCACCGGCGGTAACAGTATTGGTGAACTGTTCGAAGGAATAGCCATAATAGTCGAACGGTTCCTTATAGCTGACTGTCCAATTAGCGTTAACCTGGAACTTAACTTCCTCGATGGAATTTACAATAAAGTTGTAATAGCCAATGAAATTCCAGTCCTCATCCAAATCTACATACACACCGTTGGAATAACCCGTGAAACTTACGAGCTTTCCTTCAAAGGTTGACAGATCGATACCAAGAGGCGTCTCAAAATAGACATGAGGGATAAGTTTCGTGGAAACATAATACTTGCCACTCTCTTCCTTCTTGACAACGCCAGTGGAACCCGTATTGATGGAGTTTACTTCTTCACCATAACCAATATACAGCCAAGGCAGGTCGGGAATCTCGCCCTGGTAGGGTTCGTCCTGATCGACCACTTCACCCTTGGTGGCATCTACATAGATAACCTTGGTCTCTTCGGTGGTCTGCTTCACACCCTTGAAGTCGATTACGTCGCCGCGCTCGATGGCAGGGTTCAGGCCTACGGCCACGTAGATATAGCCGCCGTCCTCGTCAACGACCAGGACACCTTCCTTGGAAGCGGCCACAACGATAGCGTTCTTCACGGATACTTCGGTACCGTCGGCCAGTTCACGGACGGAAGCAAGCTCGGTAGCAACCTCAGCAGAAGGCTGCTGGACAACGGTGTATTCGGCGATCTTGTCACCGGAAGCGCGGTCGTTGATGGTGATGGTACCCACGCGATAAGCGCCGGTTTCGTTCTTGGCGGCCACAATCTTGAGCTTGTCGGTATGAGTAGCCTTGGTCTCGACGACGGACAGCCAAGAAGTGGCGGCATCGTCGATGTTCACGTTGTACTCCTTGTTGGTGGTAACGGTGAGTTCGAACTCGCCACCGGCGGCGGGAGCCTGGGCGGAGACATCGGCCACAGCGGTGATTTCACCTTCCTCGAGGGAGATCACCTTGATGTTGGTCTTACCCTTGTTGTTATCGGCGAAGACGAAGACCTTGCCCTCGATCTTGGCGGGCTCGGAAGCCTCGGGATCGGCAGCGGGAACAGCGATGGTGATGTAACCGGAAACCTCGTCGATCTTGACGATCTTGGCGGTGATGCCAGGGGTAGCGCTGAGGATGTCCACGGTGATCTTGTCACCGGCGGAAACACCTTCCACGGCGTATTCGAGACCAATGGTTTCACCAGCGTTGGCACCGACGGAACTGAGGTCACCTTCGTACTTGATATTGAGGGAGAAGGCCTTTTCCTTGGGGATCTGGACCTCAGTGTCACCCACTACCAGCACGATGTAGTCATCGGTAGACTTTTCGTCATCGATATAGGCAGAGGTGAAAGCGCTGCCGTCGATCACGGACAGGCCGATAGGAATCCAGGTCGCGCCATTGTCATAGGAGACGATGAGCTTGTGCTCGTTGTTGGTGCCGAACAGAGGAGTGATACCGTCCTTACCGGCTTCACCCTGTTCGCCCTGCTCACCCTGTTCACCCTGCTCACCCTGGGCGCCCTGGGCACCGGGAGTAGTCACGGGAACGGGCTTGCCGTCCTTATCCTTCAGCAGCTGGCCGTCGACGGTCCAGTAATAGATACCGTCCTCGCCCAGGGTAATGCTGATTTCGGGCGTCTTGCCTTCGGGGCCCTGTTCACCCTGCTGACCCTGCTCACCCTGCAGACCCTGTTCGCCCTGGGCGCCATCCTTGATGACAACCGTAGAGCCATCGGAGAAAGTGATAGTGCACTCGCCGTCACCGTCTACGACGGAAACCACAACGAGCTTCTGATTCAGAGCCTTCACCAGGTTCTCAAAACCGGGAACCGTCTCGGTGTTGATCTTCTTCACTGCTTCCTCAAGGGCGGTGACCCGCGTTTCCAGATCGTCGACCTTGTTCTTGAGGCCGGAGAGATCGGCTTCCTTGGCGCAGCCTACTGCCACCAGCGCAACCAACGCAGTGAGCAGCACAGTCCAAATGGATTTTCTCATAAGTGTAATTATTTTGGGTTAAAAATTATTGATCGGTTAAAAGCTGTAACTGAGTCCCGCGCAGACGGAATTGGCCAGCTGCGCATTGCCAGTGACGTAAGAGGCATCCAGGCCCAGGCCTTTCCACTTGAACCCCAGCCCCAGGGCCAGGTGGGAAGGGAAAGCGGCACCCGTAGTAGCATATCGGTAACCGGCACGGACAAAAGCCATGTCCTTGTAGCCGTAGTGGACACCGACCGAGAGGCCCAGTTTTCCACTGAAGTAATAGTCGGCATCCAGCGCGCAGCCCAGCGTTCCGGGGCCGGCGGGAAGTTCGTAGGAGGTAGCCAGGCGGGCCGATGAAGGCAGCTTGGAGACGTTGCCCTTCTCAGAGGCGACACCGGAGCCCAGGTTGGCGATACCGGCGGCCAGGCTGAACCCGCGCAGGTGGTACTGGAGCATGACGGTGACGGAAGTGGCGGAGAGCTTGTATTCCGGCAGGAGCGACTGCTGTACCATGCGGCCGGCAACGCCCAGGCTCACGTAGTCTCCGAAGGAGGCACCGGCGCCGAAGGCAATGATCAGGTCCTTGGGAGCATAGACACCGTACTTGGTGCCGAAGTCCTGGGAAGGATGGGCCTGGTTCAAGACAGCGGCCGAGACGGCGAAGCCCTTGCCCAGGCGGACCGACACGCCGCCGCCCAGATTGGTGCTGCGGGTATTCACATTCGCGGGGGCCTGGATACCGCCGATAACCGCTGCATCCACGTGCTTCAGGGCAAAAGGAAGGACAGCCGGATTGTCGAACGTAGAGAGGGCGGAGGACTCGGAAAGCAGGGTGCTTCCGGCTCCGGCCATTCCCGTCCGGGCCACTCCGCGCGGGAAGGCGAGGAATTCAAATACCTCGTTGGCAGGCAGGCTCTCCTGGGCGTTCAGGCTCCAGGACAGCAGCATAGCCGAAGCAATGAGTATGACGGGACGGAATTTCATCGTTTGACAATTGTATAGGTAAAGACTTGTCCTTTATAGGTAATTTCCAGTGTATAGATGCCGGGAGCCAGGTTGTCGGCGTCCAGCGAAATGGGCGATTCCACGCTATGGGTACCGGAGGTCTCGAAGACCACCACACCGGAGGCGGAAATCAGGCGCACGGTAGTGCTTGCTTCCTCTACGCCGGGGATGATGGTAATCTCCCCTTCCTTGAGCACGGTGCTGCCATAGAGGAACACTTCCGGAGTCTCGGGCATGCGGACCAGCACGGTAACGTCCTGCTCCACGCGCTCGCCGTTATGGTCTTCGGCAGAGATACGTACTTTGCAAACGCCCTGCTTCACAGCTTTCACGCTGAGGATGCCTTCTTCGTTCACGGAAGCTACGGCAATGGCCTCATCCATGGACGTAGCGCGGAAGGAAAGCGCTTCGCCATCGGCATCGGTGAAGTACTGATCCAGGGGGAGTTGCTGCTCGGCGCCCTTGTCGTTAAGAAGGATTACTTCAAATTCCTTCTCCTGCACGGGAGCCTCGTTGGGCAGCACCTTGTACTGAATAACCTTCTTGGTGGCTGCACCCAGTTCATCGGAAACCTCTACGGTAGCCGAGTAACTGCCGGGAGTCGCAACAGGGCACATAAGCTTGAAGCTGTACAGTTCGGAGGAACCGTTGTTGGCATCCAGCGTAGCGCGGCCGTTGGTCTTGAAGGACACGGTAATGATGTCACCGTCGGGATCCGAGCAGACCACGGGGATGTTCACCATCTCGTAGTGACGGAACTGATAACCGCCGGCGGGGTAATCCTTGATTTCCACAACAGGCTTCTGGTTATCGGCGGTGCGTACCTTCTGGGGTTCAGCCTGGTTCGCGTACTTCTTGTCAAAGCTGTAAGGCACTACCGTTACATAGTAGTCCGTGGAAGGAGCCAGACCGGCCAGCAGGATGGACTGCGGGACACCGGCTTCGTCGGAGTTGGCGGCCAGTTTCACGGCAGAGATGATATTGCTGTCCAGGTTCTGGTAATCGGCATTCTGGAGGAGGGTCTTGGACTTGCAGGCCAGGGCCAGATAAGCGTAGGCTCCGGTAGAAGTGAAGTCCAGGCGCAGGTTGTGACCTACGGTAACCACCGTCAGATCCGTCACGGGATCCGGCTGCTGGCCGCCCTGGCCGCTCACGGTGAAAGAGCCCCAGGCGTTTACCAGCGGGCCGATAGGCTTGGAACCGCTGCTGCGGCCGATATCCTTGGCACCAGCCAGCAGGCGCTGACGCAGTTCGTCGGCGGTAAAGCCCTGACCACCGTAATAGGAGACGATGAGGGCAGCCACGCCGGACACGTGCGGGCAGGCCATGGAGGTACCGCTGAGGTTGCTGTACTGGCCGTTGATGTAGGTGCTGGGGACACTCACACCGGGAGCGCAGATATCCACCCAGTCTCCGTAGTTGGAGAAGCTGGCACGGGAGCCGTTGCGGTTGATTGCGCCAACGGAGATACAGCCGTCGTAGTTGCCGGGAGAACCGTAAGGGATGTCGTCGTTACCGGCGGCAAAGATGACCACGCCACCCTTCATGGGCGAATTAGGCAACTGGTTGCCGTTGTTGTCGCAGCCGGCATACTTGTTAAAGTAGTCGATGGCCTGGGTAAAGGAACGGTCGGGGTTCTCGTGGGCGTTGCGGGCATAATCCAGCTCATAACCGGTAATCTGTCCGTCGTCGTTGAAGTCGAAGTTGTGGCCCCAGCTGTTCTGGGAAATCACAGCCCCCTTATCGGCAGCTTCCTTCAGCGCACGGTTAAAGTCGTAGGCGGAAGAAGTGGAGCCGTCGCTGTTGGTCTCGAAGACCTGCAGGGAGAGCAGCTTCACGCCGGGTTTTCCCGCGGCAGCATTGCCGCCGGCGATACCGGTGACACCCACGCCGTTGTTGTTCACGGCGCCAATGGTGCCGGCCACATGGGTACCATGGTAATGCTGGGTAATGGTGGTGTTGTTACGGACATAGTTGTAATGTCCGCTGGAGAGCGCGTTGGCAGCCAGATCCGGGTGATTCAGCTGGAAACCGCCGTCTACAACACCCACAACCACGTTGGGGTTACCCATGGTGTAGTTATCCCACACAGGCTTGCAGTTCACATCGTAACCGGGATAAGCCGTATTGTTCATACCCCACATCTGGCTCCAGTAAGGATCATTCACCGTTACGGCCTGGCGGATGACACGGCTGGGCTCCACGCTGCTGACCCCGGGAAGGGATTTGAGCAGGGGGCTGGCCTCGCGGTAAGCGATGCGTTCGTCGTATTTCACCACAAACCAACGGTGCAGGCCCTCGGCGCGGGTACGCGGCTCATACTCCCCTGCATGGGGGAACAGACGGGTCGCGCTGCGTACGCCGATACGGCTTGCCAGGAAATCCATTTCGGAGGACTTGCAGCGGAGCACATCGACCGATGCGCCCTCTTCCCAAGAGGAAGCAAGTTCTTCGCTCACATATACGATGGCCACGCCAGGCTGGAAAGCCAGTTCTTCCTGCAGATCCACGGGAGCAGCCACAACCGTTTCCGGCCCCGCCGCCGGAGCGGCGGGAGCGGAATACGATTCGGGCATTTCACGGGTGCAGGCCAGGGCAGCAATCGCACACAGACCTATCCAAAGATTCTTTTTCATTTATTTTCTTGCAGAATCCGGAGAAACAGTTCTCGAAGGTTTTACGGAAGCTAAAGCGGGAGCGCTGGTTACAGTCTTCTCCGGCATACCCTTGGTCACGGAAACATCGTCCAGGTTCAGGTAGAACATGTCGGTGCAGTTGAAGTGACGGAAGGCTACGTAAACCGTTTTACCGTTGTACGTATCGGGAACCGGAACGACAATGTGCTGCCAGACAATAATATTGGTTCCCTGGCTGGTGACAACCGTTGCTTCCTCTTCCTCGTAGGCACCATCTACAGGGTTGGTACCTTCGAAGAGAAGCTCGAAGTTGTTCAGGTCGGAGAGGGTCTCAGGCAAGCTGGTGCATACATACACACCATAGTGCTCTGAATTCCATTCAGGATCCTGACCGGTGACCCAGAAACTCACGTAGTTGTCGGAGGAGGCCAGCTCGATACCGGGGGTAATTACCCAGTTGTCGGGGGTAAGCGCACCGGTATTGTTGTCGTAGGACTGGCTGAACAGCACACCGATACCGGAATGGGAAGCGAACTGGTCGCTGTAGTTCCAATAGTTGTCATCACCGTCGGCGTCGATGAGCATCCAGTCACCGAGCTTGTCGACATCCTCGAAGTCTTCGCTGAAGAGCACGGCGTTACCGCCTTCGCCGCCACCGCCGCCGCCCTGACCGTTGGGGTTACGGGCCTGCTTGATGGTGACAACGCGCTGGTCTTCACCGGCCTTCCAGGTAACCACGCCTTCGCGGGCCTGCTTGGTGTTGTTCTTGGCGACGTTGATGGTGAAGATACCGTCTGCGGCTTCGGCCGTAATCCAGCCGGTTCCGTCACCGTCGATGGTGATCTGGAGGGTCGCATCGGTATTGACATACTTCAGATTCAGGAAACCGCCATCCAGGGGGAAGCTGTATTCCTCATCCCAAATGTACTTGGTGTTGTAGCCGAACTGAACGACCTGTACGTTCTTTTCCTTTCCGTCGGCCTTGATGGTCACGGTGGCATAACGGCTCTCGATGGATTCGTTGGCCTCGGTGGCCACCGTCACGATACGGCCGGCCACGGAGACGCTCACCCATTCTTTCTTACAGGAAGCCTGTACGGTACCCGAGGTGGACACGCTCACAAAGGAGCTGCCACCCTGGGCATCGAACTGCACGGTACCGCTGCTGGTCTCCAGGGCAGGAGCCACCTGGTACTGTTCGCCGGTGGGCTGGGCCTTTTTACAGGCTACCAGCGCCAGCGCAATGGCAAGAAATGCAATATATCTCTTCATAAGGCTGTTATTCTACAATTTTAACCATGTTGAAAGGACCGGGAACCTGATAGCTGCCGGTGGCAGTAGTCCAACCGGAGAAGGAACCGGCGCTGTTGCCGCCGGCATCCAGGCCCCACAGTACCCAGGACTGAACCTTGTTGTCGCCCCAGGCGCCGTTGTCGGTCCAGACCACATTGAGTGCGGCTACGGTGTTGTCTTCGGCGATACCGTCCATACCCACGCCTTCGTCTACATAAGGCCAGAGGCTGGTGGCGGCAGGATAGGCCCAACCGGCCAGGACGACATTGATACCGCCGCTCTGTCCAACAACCTGGTTCAGCCAGGTGATGTAACCACGGGCTGCATTGTAGCCAATCACGGGCTCGAAGTAAGTGGAGAAGCCCTTCATGGAGAAGGTGGCACCCTCGTCTTTGGCGACCAGTTCAACCTGGAAGGATTCCTCGCCGCCGTACCAGTAGAAGGTCCACTTGCCCAGGAACTGGCTATAAGGAACATAGCCTTCGGGGATAACCTTCTGGAAGGTGATACCGGAACCGGTGAAGGTACCTGCCTCGGAGTCATAGGCGAAGTCTTCGAAAGTGACACCCTGGAAGGTGACAGGCTCGTTGATGTGGATACCACCGGGCACCACCATGTAACGGGCGCTCACAATTTCGCTGGCTTCGGCGCCTTTACGGCCGATGGAGAAGGTGTGGGAAGAACCGTCCAGGAAACCTTCCACCAGACCGCCGGTGATTTCGCCGGTGAAGGAGACGATGTCCAGCTTCCTTTCGGCAGCGGCCATTTTGGCCAGATATTCGGAAATGGTCTCCTCGCCGGTAAGGCGATCCAGGTAGCAGTAGTTACCGGAACGCTTTCCGCGCAGGACAATGCGATTCTTGGTAACGCTCTTGATGACGAATTCGAAGTCACCGCCACGGGCCTGGTAATGGGCACCATCGGCCGTAGCATAATAGTGAAGGACGGAATTGTAGGTGTCGAAGGACAGCACAGCGCCGTCGTCGGTGGTGAGCTTATAGCTGGAAACCACGGCCTTTTCGGGGGCATTCTGGCTATAGGCGGTTACCTGCTGGGCCGTGAAGACCACGCCCATGTAGCAGGTGGCATACTCCTTACCGGGAACATAGGAGAGGACCCAGCCTTTCTCGGAGCTCTGCAGCTCTTTGCGGGCGTTCTCCAGAAATTCCTGCATGCGCTGGGAGGAAGGCTCGGTGAAGACATCGGCCTGGTCCTTGAGGCAGGAAGTGAGGGACAGCAGGGCTACTGCTGCAAGCAGAATGGATTTTCTCAGTTTCATTTTCATATCCTCCACTGCTAAAGTTCTACGCTGTTAAGGTCTACGCGGTCAAGGGTAACATCCTTGAAGCGACGGTTCAGAATGTCGCGGAGATTATCCACATTGATGTTCCAGGAATCCTGCATGTAGGCGGCGACAATCTCCATTTTGGACGTGATGGTTTCATCGCCATACGGTGCATCAGGGCTGGTCTTGCGGACTTCGGCCGTCTGATCATGAGCGGTTTTCAGCTGCTCTGCCCACCAGGCGGCATCGTGCGTGATGTACTCGGAGAGAAGCTCGGCGAAATCCTCGCGGTGCTCACTCTGGGCATAAGCGGTGATGTAACCGCGGCCCAGCCAGTAGCTATCCGTGTCGAAGCAGGCATCACCCACATAGGTGTTGGAGGTAATGGTGCCGAAATTCTCGGGATAACTCTTGGTCTGGTTCAGGATGTGGGTGAACTCGTGGTGGATCGTCTTGATGTAGTAGTGACTCAGGACTTCGGCCAGTTCATCGCCGGAATAATTTGCAAAGACACCGGGCAGTTCATTCACGCCGGAAAGCATGATCTTCTTGCCGGCCTCGGCGGTACCCAGCACAATGGAACCGTTGTTCTTGAATTCCCAGGTGCCGATGAGGAAGAACATCTTGGGGAAATAGGCACGGGTGAAGTCGATACCGGCGATTTCATCGTAGGTATCCACGCACAGGTATTTCACCAGATGGGCATAGATGATGGAGGCATCGATGTCGGCCGGAACGGTCCAGTAACCTTTCTCGGATTCGTCCAGGGTATAACGATACTTGAATTCAATATTGTAGGGTTTCAGGAAATTCGCCTCCAACCAGTAGTCGAAGTCGTTCATTTCCACGGTGGAATCCTTAATCACACTTTCCTCGTTCAGCATTTCCTGTTCGCAGGAAGCGGCTGCAAGGCCAGCAAGGATTAAAAGGGGAAGAATATACTTTTTCATAACGCGTCCTGATTATTGGTTGGAAACAGGCATAACCTTAGGCTGAAGCACAATCTCGGCGGGCGTGTCGGTCACGCGCGGGTTGGCTGTCATGCCGGCATTGATCACTTCCTGGGGAAGCTGCATGGCGCGACGGGGGTCATTCACCGTGAGGACATCATCCAGGCGCAAGGGCTTGAAGGAAGCATCGTACTGACCAGCCTGCGGATCCGGCTGCAGGGTACGGCGCCAGATTTCAATGCCGTAACGCTTGATGTCGAACCAGCGCAGGCCCTGGGCCATCTGGTCCATACGCTTGAGACCCAGCACGCACTGAAGCATGCTTTCCTGGACACCGTTATCCGCACCGATGTTGAAGGCGGGGTTCAGCTTCTTCTTGATGGTGGGTTTGTCCCACTTGCCATAGTCAATGGCGGAGTAGAAGGCCACGATATCCTCGGCGGAGAGGGTCTTGTTGAAGTAGGTGGACTTGATGACGCTGCGGATCCAGGTGTTGATGTCGGCGGCAGCCTCATCAAAGCGGTGCAGCATAACGTAGGCCTCGGCGCGGTTCAGCAGGGCTTCATCCGTGGTGAAGGCAGGGCACACGGCGTGTGCATAACCGATACGGGCCACGGGATCCGTGTACTCGAACATGTACGGGATCTTGAAGTAGGCAATGCAGTCATAAGTAGCACCGTTGTACCATTCGGGAGACATGTAGTACCAGTCGTTCACATTGCGCCAGCCGGTCTCGGTGTTACCCCAAATGTTCTTGGCGTAACCCACCTCGGTGAAGGAGAGGTAAGAGTTGTGGGAGAACTTGGTCATGCCGGGATAGCAGAAATAGTAGCCAAAAGCAGAGAAGCTGGTGAGCATGAGCAGGTTGGCCGAAGAACCGGACTTGACGAACTCATAGCTGCGTACATCCCAGTCACGCTCCAGCTTGCCGATAGCAGCCCAGTCGCGGAGTACGGAGGCAGGCTGGCTGCCCACGCACTTGGTAGCGGCCTCGGCGGCCTTCTCCCACTGCTCGGAGTAGAGATAGAAGCGGGCGGCGAAAGCCCAGGCGGCGCGGGTGTTGAAGTGGTATTTGGGAACCTTGTAGTAGCCGTCGTTCACATACTTGAGGCCCAGTTCCAGGTCTCTCTGAATCTTTTTGTAAACCTCGGCTACGGTACCACGCTCGTACTTGGGGTTCAGTTCCTGTTCCACCTGCTCCATGTAAGGGATACCCAGATCCTTGCTGCTGGTCTGCTTGTTATAGTTCAGGCAGAACTCGTTCACCAGCATGAAGTGATTGTAGGCGCGAAGCAGCAGGGCCTCGGCCATTTCCGGACCATAACCGGCAGCGGCAATAGCCTCGGCGTCTTCAATGGAAGAGGTGCCTGTGAGAGAATAGATGGCATCCAGCGCCTGGTTGGCGTGGGCAATGCACAGGTAGGACTCGCTCCAGAGGTACTTAGGGCTGTCGTTGGAAGTTTCCGTAACGTCTTCCCAATTGTAAACCTGTTCGAAGTAACGAGTGGTACCGGGGTTATCATCACCCATGCAGTCCACGTTATCGGACATGAACTCATTAACGGTGAGATAGGTATTGGTAGGATAACCGGAGGTAAGGAGGGCCCGAATCTTGGAGGCAGAGTTCACCTCGGCCCGGTTATCGGGCATGACATCCAGGAACTTGTCGCAGGAAACAAGGCCCAAGAGCATCAGGGATGCAGCGAAAATATATTTAGTTTTCATAATGTTGAGCCGTTTAAATTAAAGACCAATCTTGAGGGTGAAGGTGAACTGCTTGGGCAGCGGAACAGCCACACCACCGGTGTTGAAGAATTCCGGATCCTGTCCGTTCAGCTTCTTGTCGGCGTAGACAAGGAAGAGGTTGGTGGCCTGCACTTTGAGGCCCAGGCTTCCTACGTGGAGCTTCTCGGTCACAGACTTCGGGAAGTCGTAGGCCAGGGAGATTTCCTTGAGGCGGATGAAGTCACCCTTGGCGATGCGCTCGGTAGAGTAGTTGTAGGCGTTGTAGGCATAGCTCAGGGAATTCTCGCCGGTATGCTGGCGGTTCTGCCAGCTGGAGGCGATGACCGGAATGGTGGTCTTTTCCTCGTCGCCGGGAACCGTCCAGCGGTTCTTGAATTCCTTAGGCATGGAATCCAGGTCATCGTAGGAATTCTTGAACACGGGATCCAGACGGATGACGTTGCCGAAGGAATAGGTGAAGAACACGTTCAGTTTGAAGCCCTTCCAGCTGAAGATGTTACCGAAGGAACCCACATCGGTGGGATCTACGGAACCGGAATAGACCAGGTTCTTGAGCTTTTCTTCGTCGTTCTCCTGGAAGTAGATGCCGGCTACCGTCTTTGCGCCGCTCTCATTGATGAAGGTGGGGAGACCTTCGCTGTTGAGGCCGTCGAACTGGATGGAGAAGAGGCCTCGTACGGGATATCCCTTGCGGGTGAAACCGGTACCGGACACCAGGTCGATCAGGCGCATCTGGCTTTCCAGTTCGGTGACTACGTTGTAGGAGTGGGAGTAGATGAAGTTGGTGCTCCAGCTGAAGTCCTTGGTCTTAATATTGGTGGTGGTCAGGGACAGTTCCATACCGTCGGAGTGCATGGAAGCGACGTTACCCAGCTTGTTCACCTCACCACCGATACCCTGGGTCGTGACAGGGCCGATAAGGTCATAGTTGTTACGACTGTACCAGTCTGCGGCTACGTTCACACGGTTGTCGAACAGGCCAGCTTCCACGGAGAGGTTCAGCTCGTGCTTCTTCTCATAGGTAAGGGCCAGGTTGGCCAGCTGGTCAATAGACAGGGCACTCTCCTTGTCGTTGGCGAACGGACGCCAGGGGTTCACAGCCTTGATCACAACAAAGGAGTTGGATACGGGCGGGCGGTCACCGGTAAGGGAGTAGGAGGCCTTGAGGGACAGGTGGGAGAGCACCGGATAGAGACCCTTCAGGAAGTCTTCCTCGTGCACGTTCCAGGCACCGGAGATGTTCCAGGTAGGCAGCCAGCGGGCGCTGCGGGCCTTACCCAGGAAGTTGGTACCTTCGTAGCGGCCAGTACCGTTGATCACGTACTTGCCTTTATAGGAATATGTGGCATTGGCAAAGAAGGCGGCACTGCGGACGTGCTTGTTTTCCATGGTAAAATACTGGGTGTTTTCTTCGGAGCCCTGCTTGAACACATGGTAGTCGTAGTTGGCGATTTCACCGAAGTCAAACTGCATACCCCAGCCACGGAACCAGGTGCTGTGACGGTCCAGGCTGTTCACCTCGGCGCCACCGAAGAGGTTCACGGTGTGGTCTGTGCCGAAAGTCTTGCTGAAGTTGGCGGTGGCACGCAGGTCCCAGCCGTCCATGCTGTTTTCGGAGCGCTCATAGATACCGCCCACGGGCAGTACGCTGTACTTGTAACCGTAGAGGTTCTCGGGATCCTTGTACAGGAAGGGGTTGGCGTCGCGGATGGCCGGAGTGGACATCTCACGGTAGGCCAGGGCCTGGTTGGAATAGTCCAGGATATAGTGTTCCTGGGTGGTACCGGCATGCTTGTAGGCGGCGATACCGCTGATTTCCAGGGACGGGAAGGGCTTGTACTTGATTTCACCCTGCACGCGGATGTCATTCACACCCAGATCCATGTAGTTGTTGTCCAGTTCGTGAACAATGTTGAAGGGCGAGTAGTTACGGGTATAATACTCGTTCGGATCCAGGGCGCGGGAAGTGTTGAGGGCGTAGCTGTAAGGGTTGATATCGAAGTCACGCTTTACTTCACCGGACACCACATCGGTTTCGCTGTTGAGGGTACCGGGAGCGCGCTGCTTACGGTAGGAGGCGTTACCAATCAGGTTGAGGGTAACATTGTCAGAGAGTTTGAAGCCGGTGTTCACGTTGGCCGTATAACGCTGTACGGAACTCTGGAGCGTCCAGCCCGGATCCTGCATCACGGAAAGGGATGCATAGTAGTTGGCCTTCTCCGTACCACCGGAGGCACTCACGGAGTGGTTGTGCTGGATGGCATTGGTGAACAGGAGGTCGAACCAGTCGGTGTTGCGGAATTCAGCAGCACGCAGATAGGCATTGCGGGCAGTCTGGGTATTCTCCAGACCGAAAGAGCCAGTGCCGGCATCGTAGGCGCTGATGAGCTGATACATCTTGCCATAGACACCGCTGTTGCTGGCGTTGGCCGTTTCAGCGTAGTTCA
>JAEEGL015479964.1_pt1 | contig 21416 bp, 22 predicted proteins | sample 9134231 | NCBI WGS metagenome assembly JAEEGL01 (sample SAMN16246548, study PRJNA631951) | gut metagenome | biome: gut microbiome; feature: rumen; material: fiber-attached | host: Bos | place: Iran: Karaj | collected 2018-10
CCAAACGGTACGCCGCGCAAACTGCTTGACGTAAGCAAGGCCACCGCCCTTGGCTGGACCTACAAAACCGAGCTTGAAGACGGCATCAGGCTTGCCTATAAAGACTTCCTTGAAAACCCTATGAGGGCGGAAAGATAAAAAGAGGGATTATGTTCTTGGAGACGTATGATGAAATATAGATTATTCAAATTAGTTATGGCCATTAAATAATAAAGTTCCAATGAAAATTCAGTTGCCACCACCTGACAAATGGGATGATTTTGAAGATTTATGTTTTGATTTATGGAAGTCTATATGGGGAGATCCATACATTTCAAAAAATGGAAGAGCTGGACAGAAACAGCATGGAGTTGATATCTTTGGTATTCCGTATTATCAAACGGAATATGATGGAATTCAATGTAAATGCAAAGAAAATTTTCAGACAGGGAAAAAGCTCACAACTAATGAAATCACAAAAGAAGCAAATAATGCGAAACAATTTCAACCTTCAATAAAAAATTTTATTATCGCAACAACCTCACTTGCAGATGCTAAATTACAGCAACATTGCAGATTAATAGAAAAAGACTACCCTTTTCATATCAGCGTTCGTGATTGGAATTATATTGCATCTGAAATTCAAAGCAGAAAAGAGTTGCTTAGGAAATTTTACACTGGAGAAGCAGGGCTCTTTAGTAGTTCTGCCATAAAATTAAGCATACTTGACGATTTAACAATAATCTTTGGTTTTCTAGACAGAGATTTAATTAAATTGCGATATTCCGCTCAAGTAAGATTAATAATGGGAAAATTAATGATTGAACTTGCCGATAATGCATTTAGGCATGGCAATGCTTCTTTTGTGACAATATCATATGCTGATAATTTTTTTTATTTATCCGACAATGGAAATGAATTTGATATCTCTAAGTTAAATTTTGCAGGACATGGTGGAACTGAGACGCTAAATGAATTGAAACGAATGTTTAAGAATTGTAACTTAGATATCAAAAGTGAATTTGTTGACAATGAAAATAAGTATACATTCAAATTGTTGGAACCTGTTTCAAGTGGGGATTATAATATTATAGAGTGTATAGTATCAAAACATATGACAAGGCAGGATGCAGTTAATCATGCTATACATGATGTCGGCGAGTTAATAAAATCTCACAGCAAATGTAAACTGCTTTTAACAGAACCCATTGTTATTAGTTCTGCGCTAGCATATTGTAATTATCTTTTTGACAATGCGTTAGACAAAATAGAATCTGTTTGCCTGCCAAATTCTCAAATGTACAGTTTGATCATAGAAAAATGTAAGAAAAATAATATTAAATATATTCTACGTTGAATTGCTCAATATGTCACGTGGTATGTATTTAAACAAACGTAATAGTTTAAACTTTTAGACTTTATATATGAAGTTGAAGTATAAGAACGCTTAATGTTAGATACTGTCTCAAAAAGTGTGTCTGAGTAAACATAATTTAATATGAATCCAAGCAAATGTGATTTGTAAATTTAAAGCAAATAATTTGAAATATGAAAGTAGCTTATTTACTTGGGTCGCTTAGCCGTGGCGGTACGGAAACGCTGATACTAGATGTGTTTAAGAATGCGGAGAAGGCATCGTTTGACTTTATTGGCATTCACAGAAAGGATGGTCCGCTAAAGGATGATTTCTATGCCACTAAGCCTGCTTTTATAAAGTGCGGCCCCAAGGGACTCCGTTTTATTAGCTATTTATGTAGACTTAGGAAATTACTTAAGGCGAACGATGTGAATATTGCTCATGCCCAGCAGTTCTTGGATGCCATATATGCTAAACTTGCCTGTGTGGGGACTGGGATAAAGATAGTGGAGACGTTTCATGGTTATGATTTTAATGCTAGTTGGCTAAACATGTTGATGATTAAACTAAGCATGATGTTTAGTGATGTTATCTGCTTTGTGAGTGAGGGGGAGATGCAATATTATCTTGACAAATATGGCAAGAGGTTCGGAGCGAAGTCTCACGTGGCTTATAATGGGGTTAATTTTGACAAGATAGTAGAGCGATCCGGTGTGTCGAAGTTGCCTAAAACGACGGATGGTAGTACGCCTCTGAAACTTGGGACTGTTGGTAATTTTGTTGCTGTACGAGAACAGATGACATTGTGTAAGTTCCTCCACTTGCTTGATATACAAGGCATGGATTTTGACTTCTACTTTGTGGGGCGCAAGGACGATAATGAGCCTTGGAGATATGATAACTGCGTATCATATTGTGAGCAAAACGGCTTGATGGATAAGGTTCATTTTATGGGTCCGAGAAGTGATGTGCCTGAACTGTTGGCATCGTGGGACGCATTTTTATACAGCACAGACCACGACACCTTTGGCATAGCTGTGGTGGAGGCCATAGCCGCCGGCCTACCCACCTTTGTAAATGACTGGGAAGTTATGACTGAGATTACAGACAACGGCAAGCTGGCGCACCTTTACAAAACCAAGAACCCGGAAGACCTGCTGCGCGTATTTAATAATTTCCTACAGAATAGGGCTGCATACGAGCAAGAAGCCCAAAAGAATGCTGCCATAATCAGACAGAAGTTCAGCATCCAGCAACACATCAATAGGCTGAACGAGATCTATGCATCGTTGAAGCAATGACAGAGCTTGCCATCTACACAGTAATCACTGGTGATTATGACACCATTAAGCAGCCTCAGGTTATTACGCCTGGGGCTAGCTATTTTTTGTTTACGAATAATCATTCCATTAATGATGCAGGAGTCTGGCAGATTGTTTATTTGGAAGAAGATAAGATAGATGGATACGTTCCGGAGGTTGCTGAGGATAATGTTCGCACTAGGAATATACGCCTTTCAAGAAAGGTAAAGATGCTCGCTCATAAATATCTGCCAGAAGGGTATGATATGAGTATCTACATAGATGCGGATATGATGATTAAGGCTAATCTGAGTAAACTTTTTGAACTGATAAATGATGATAATGTGCTGATGGCGGCGTTCAGACACAGCTACTGCACATCCGTACGGGCAGAGATAGAATATTTGATAAAGCGTGGAGTGGTGGATCCTGCTATTGTTGAAAACCAATGGCAGAGATATCTGGAGTGGGGTTTTAGGGATGACATCGGGGTGACTGAGAATGGTATTCTAATACGCAGGCATAACCATCCAAGGGTTGTTAAGCTGATGGAACTTTGGTGGCAGGAATATCTGCATGGCTGCCTCAGAGACCAGGTGAGCTTGATGCCTTGCATTTTTAAGTGTGGATTTATGCCGTACATGAAGTTTATTGAAGGAAATGTAAGGCGTAATGAGTGGGTGGAGATGATGAGGCATTTGTGACATTGTTTGGTGTATTTTTATACAGTACCGACAAGGGTAATATGGAGCACCTTTACAAAACCAAGAACCCAGTTTGACCAATAAGATTTATACTCAGTCCTATTATTATTTCTTATGTTTGCTCAGGTCCTCTTTTGGAGGCCTTTATATCTTTTAGTGAAGGTCAAAGAAAAATGCTTTGTTTCTGATGTTTTTATATAACTTTGCGTTCAAAGCAAAGAAATTTGCAAATGAAAGATTAAATCACATCAAAGTTGTATACTTGCTGAGAATAATCGAATGGCGAAGTGGCTTGCAGAGGAACTTGGAAAAATACAGTTGCCGTTAGCAAATGGTGTACAAACGTATCACACCCCAACCTGTACACATTAGATAAGATTGCAACGTTGCTTGATGTTGATAATCGAGAACTCATAACTGGTAAAGATTGAAAATTTATAAAATATCATACTGATTCAACAATCTGAGTATGATGTAATTATGCAACAGTTGTAATAGTTGTTGACCATTCAAGAACTATAGTACAACTTCTATCTGTCCAATGACTTTACAAGAAAATATTAAATAATATGATGGGATTAGACGATATAATGATTAGTTTTGCTGTGTCTGTCGGAGCAGGCATTGCAACCAATATGATAGAAGATATTAGAAGCAATAAGGACTTGGACGCAAGAATAAACAAGTGCTTTAATAATGCTTTGAATAAATGGGAGGTCTCTCAGGAAACACGTAATAATTTACATGGTGAGTCTCTTAGATTCTATACTGATCTTGCAATTTTTTTATCTGAACCTGCAAAAGGGATAAATCCTAAGATTAAAGATTTACTTCGTTTGTGGATTAAAGAAATGCAGAATGACGAGGTTTGTACAAATTACTTAAATTCTCACAAACAGGATGTAGCAAATTGCAAACTCAATGATGTGTTAGTCCTACTGAAAAACGATATTATGACAACTATTAACAGAATAGCGGAAGGACAAGAAAGCATGTTGAGAAAACAAGATGATATGATGGAATTCTTGCGGATACAAATGCAATCCCTAACAAAAGATGGAACAATTGATCAAGCAAAAAAACTTATTGCTCTATTGCGTGGAAGTATTGCCGATTTGATTGAGAATCTCAAATTGACTACATGCAGAAGGGTCATTGAAGAAATTGAAGAACAGTTTGTTTCTGTGATAGAAAACAATCAGGCGTTAAGGTCTGAAATAGCATATAGAAAAGGCTTGACTTTATTATTCTCGCAAAGAGCAAAGGCTATAGAGTTATTGCATGAAGCATATAACATTTGTCAAGAAGAGCCTATTTATATCCAGATGGAAATACGAAGATGTTTAGCGAAATGCGACTATGAAACTGCAAGGTGCCTCTCTGAAAAATTAAGAGACGAAAGATATAAAATAATTGTTGATGTGGTAAGTTCTGACAATAGTTCTTCTGTATTCACAGTAATACCAGAGAAGATTAAAAGAGACATGGAAGTGCGTCAAATTGTGCTTGAAGGTCTTATTGTGAAGAAGGATGCAAATTTCGCTTTTTTGTTTGATTGCGAAGATGTTGCTCTCCCTGAATCATTAAAATTATCAAATATTTGTCAATGGTTATTCTTAATTTCAAAATTCAGGTATGACACAGGAGATTTTATTGCTCTTTCATTTGACTCTCCTCAAATTGATAATATAAAATCAGCACGAAAAGCGGTTAACCGCTTTTGGAAGAACCTTGAAGAAACTGAAATAAAAGAAAGTTTTCCTATTGTGGACTGTTTACATAGTTATTGGAACTTTGTTTGCACACAAGATAAATCATGGGCTGATTCATTCCTATCAATAGATCGAACTCATTTTGGTGATCAGAAAATTGTATTCAACTTGATAGAAACATCTGTTTATGTGTTATTAGGAAGACATGAAGAGGCTTTTGCCGCCCTAGTATCTGCAAGTACGGAACTTGATATTAATATTATTCGAGTTGCTATTATGTTGTTTATTCAAACCAACAACATAATGCATTTGGATTGGGTTCTCGGGAGGATGAAGAAGGAAGAGATAAGAGTAAATGATGAGATAGCTGTGCTGTTAGCCCATTCTATTCAAAGGGAAAATGCTGTGTTGATAAGAGTACAATTGGATAATATTGAATTTGAAAAGGAATCCGTTAAGGAACTCTTAATACAACTTGTCAATTTCAATTCTGGCAAAGAAGTCATAACAGAACAGATAAAGAAAACGAAGACAGAATTCTGTGATGAATTGAAAGCATATGCCGCTAACTTACTTGCCTTTGTAGGTGATACGGAATTAGCATTTGATATGTTGAAACCGATTGTTGACGAAAGCACACCAGATCTGAAACGATATATATTTATATCAGTGCTCGAAAAAATGCGAGAAAAATCACCGGAACTGTATCGCATTCTTATAAAGAATCGACAAGCAGGCAACTATTGCGATGATCATTTGTTAAAGAAGGAATATCTGCTAGATTCTCAAATTGGAGACTACAATAATGCTCTTGCCGCAATTACCATGTTGTATGAGAGACATCCAGAAAATGCAGAGGTTTTTGTCCATTTCATATTTACTACAGGTCATTTACGTCCAGAGTCGATTAAGCAATATGAAAAGACTGCTTTGGATCTGAAGATCCAAGATCCAAAGTTAGTAAAATTGGCATATAGGGCTTTTTCTGAAAATGGTTATATTGAGACGGCTGCAGAATTGTTATACAATGCAGCTAAAGCTAGTGACGACTATGGATTAAGAACCTTTTATCATAATGAGACTCTTGATGGTATGATTAGTAATATTGCTAGAAGGGAGTATGATGTGGCAGAAGAAGGGAACTATGTGCTATGCGATAAAGATGGGCAACGCTTGTTTTACCTTGCAACAGACGATGGCAGTAGTATTTCAAAAGCAATGCTTGGAGTGAAGAAAGATGATGAGGTCGCTACGGAGATAGGCTTCAAGCCTATAAAACTGAAAGTTATAGGCGTCTATAATAAATACTACAAACTCGCAGGAGACATAATGCGTGAATCTATGGACGGTAGCAATCCAGACCTTGTTCCTCTTGAGATTGATATGGAACATCCATTGGAAAGCCTAGAGAGTTTTATACGCAAAATGTCAAAAGACGCCCAAACTCCTGAAGAGAGACGAAAGGCAGCATATACAAAATATGAACAAGGGGAGATAGGATTGCTTCAATTAGTTGATGACAACAATATGTTATCTAGTTACTACAAGTATCTTTTTACTCCGTTTCGTGTACATGTTAACATAAGTTCGGAGGAAAGACTTAAGATTACAGAAATACCTGTTGACGCTCAATTCGTACTAGATTTGCCAACGATAATAACATTTGCCGAGTTTACAGCAAAAACCGGCAATCAAATCAAAGGTCAGAAGACAATTGCAAAATTGCTGCACGAGCATCTTAGATTTGCTAAGAAATCGGCAATTCATATTACTGATGGAGATTTTTATGAAGCAATGAGTCGAGGAAATCTTATTAAATATAGTGAATATTGGGATGTTGATGCCAAGGAACATATCCAAAAGTTGTTAGAATGGACTGATGCCAATTGTACGGATGTGATTACTGATAAGGCTTTAGGATTATTACAACAAGGAAATAACACTCCTTTGAAAGACCAATTGTTTAGTTCGTTGTCATTACTTTTGGATCAGAAATATTATTTTGTTACTGACGATAGCAAAATTGCTTCAATGCTACCAATGGCAAAAATTATAACAACAGAAACATATGTAAGATTGTTTAACGACGAACAAGTTTCTAAAGAATACTCTGAGTTCTTGCTGGATCATGGTTTTGTTGGTGTTGAACTAGATTCTGACTATATATGTAATGAATATCGGAAGGCAAAAAATGGGGATGCAAATAAATTAGTGGCTGTAATGCAGAATATGAATCATAATCCTTACCTATTATCTGTTGCCATAACTGCATGTATGAGTCTTGCACATAAAGAAATTGATACAAATACTTTAAAGATGACATTTACCAATATGTTTGCAATGGCTCTAAAAGGCTTTGTTTCAGATTTTAGAAATAACTTTGTTAATAACATAGTACAATCTATGAATTTCCCCTTTGATTTTGCTCAAATAGCTAGACAATGTTTGATTGATGCGTTGGTGATTGCAAATTCATGAGTACAGCCTTATGTAAGATTCCCTAAAAATCGGACAGATGGAAATTAAACAAAAATTACTAACATTACACTAAACTTTAGAAAAATGAAAAAAGGAAACACACGGAGACGGAGATTATATAAGCAGTCAAATAGACGTAAAATAGAGTGTCCGTTGAAACGTATTTACGCAAACTGACACTTGACAACAAGATACTAAGGAATGTAATCAAAAAAATATAGAGCCCAAGTTCAAGAAAATGATTGCATCAAAGATGGTGGAGGAAAAATATACAAAAGCACGAAACAAAATTTATTGTAAACGTGGTAGAATATTTGAATGAAAAGAAAAATTAAATAACTATATTTGTAGCGTGTCTTTGAAGGTGCCGAGCTTCGGACACATAGAATTAAAACACTACCGGCTATGGCATAAAAATCGAGAATCTCACCGATTCAGCTGGAGTTATAAACTAAACAACAATCATTGATTAATTTAATGAAATACATTGACAGATTTGAAGATTTGTTTAAGACTTGCGTCAAACAAGAAAAGGAAAGAGAGATTTCTATTTTTCAAGGGAATGAAAATACGCAATCTTTTGGCGGAATAATTGATTTTTTTCAAAAAGAAAACAATGAAACTACTAATCGTTATTTGATGGAACTATCAGAACTCGTCACATATAATGATTTTCAATCTAGTATTGTCTCATTGAAGGAAAAAAACATTAAAGAGGAAAACGAAAAGCTAAAATCAAGAATAGAAAAAGGAGTAACTAATTACAGTAGTATTATTTTAGCATCTAATGAACAATTGTTGAATGTATTAGATTGGAATTGGATAAAGACTAATTGTTATGAAAAAATTTCCTCGGAATTTAACTCAATTATTTCAGACTGGAGAATTTGTCTTTTAGATGATTTATATAAAGAATATAAGAGGACTCATTCTAAGAAGTTTGAATATGTCAAAGATAATCCATTATCAAAATTTTACCTTTCAAAAGGCATCAACCTGAAGATGGAAAACAATTACGAGCTATGTCCTGTATTAGATAATTTTGTTATCAAAGCAAATGGCATACCAAAATTATATGACAAAATTAATGATACACATATCATAATCAGATTCCTGCCAAATGATTTTGTGAATTTCCTTATCCTACTACGTAGTAAATACACTTTCGATATTTCATTTAGACCAGATTATGAATTGTGCGGAGAGCACATTAAGGATTTTTCTTTATTACTTGAGGGTGTTGTTTTTGGTAATACATTTGAGACACTCATATCAAAGTTGCCACCTTTATCGTTATTATCAGATGATGTTAATCAAAATGATCGCTTAATAATAAAAAAAGAAACTAGAGATTTGACATTTGAGGAACTAGTTAATGATTTTGAAGTATATGAAGATTCGATAGTAACTCAGGTTATTCATCTACAATATATAATGGACAATTCAAAAGAATATGTTACACACATTGATCATGAATATGCATTTTATAATATTAACGAATACGGAGAAAAAAATATTAAATTAACCACAAAAGGCTCTGCAAAAAAAAGATTTAAAACTTTCAAAATCGATAATGCAAAGATTGAGTTTATACTTGATGTGAACTCAAACATTGTATATCAAACTTTAAAAGCATTTTTCAAAAATGATTTATTAATTAACGAGTATTTTAAGGCGGTTAATTTAACTGTTCGTTAATTGCGTAAATGTTCTCAAAACGTGTTTGTGAAAATTAATTTAAATGAATTTTAATGTAAGCATAGGTGAACCACGTATAGTTTTATAAAAGAACAATCAGTCTCGGCTTTGGTCGGGACTGATTTGTCTTAGTAGGCACTAGTCGGGGCTAGTAAGACTTAGTAGGAACTAATTGTCTGGATGTAGTGCTTTCCACGCGCGTGGAAGCAGTTCGGCTACGTCCTTGCCGTCACGCTGGTAATAAGGCAGTTTGCAGAGCACATCCACCATCCAGACTCTCGGGTCAACCCCTGCAGATTTGCATGTACCTATCAGCGAGTACACAATGGCGGCTCTGTAGGCTGACGCGTCATTGCCGCAGAAAAGGTAGTTCTTCCTGCCTAGTGCAAGCGGACGGATTGCATTTTCGATGAGGTTGTTATTGCAATCTCGGATTTAAGAAACAGGATAAGCGTAGGGGCATGACAACACCATGATGGAGAACTTCTTCGGACTGACGAAGACTGAACTACTGTATACGAAGGAGTGGAAATCTGTGGAACAATTGGAGCATGCATTGCGCAAATACATCCACTACTATAATGTAAGCATACGGCAAACCACTTATTGCAAGGGAGAAGATAAAGGCTGAACTTTGCGTCATAACAAAGCATTACAAAAGTTATGATGACAAAGGAAGAAGTTACAAACATAGAGACATACTGCCAGATGCACAAGGTGTCCTACAGTAAGCGCCTTAAGGAGCTGGGCGTACCAACATGGAAGTTCTACGAGTATAAGTCACGCTACGCCTCAGAGCCGCAGGTGGGCAAGGCTGAGTTTGTCCAGATAACAGACGGCGGGACGTACGTTCCGGCAGCTCGTCTCGAGTCAACAAGAAGAGCCAGAATCGGGAGTTTTGCAATGCAATCCACAAACCACCTGAGCATAGAGATCTGTCTTGCCAAAGGGACGATGCTCCGTGTTCAGGGAATTAACACCATCCATTTTCAGACAATCATAAAGACAGCCGTCAATGTTCAGCCTTAATGACAGCATGCGCTACATGCTGTACAACTGGATCCACACCAGCTCAACCTGTTCACAAAGGAGGAGATGTCCGAAATGGAGCGTTAGTCCGTGGAACAGGAGACAGAGAAGGAGGAGAGGACCATAACCAGGACCATCACGGTCAAGGAGAAACCTGCCCGCAGAGATCTCAACCTTGAGGGACTTCCAGTCACAGAGCACCACATATACCCTGAAGGAACTACAGACGAGAACGGTGCACTTAAATCGGACTACGTGGAGATAGGGACAGAGGAGTCATCCAGACTTGAGCTGACACCTGCGAAGCTGTGCGTGGCAAAGACCATCCGCCACAAGGTCATCCTCAAATCAGAGCTTGAAGACAAATAGCCGGAAGAGAGAACGATAATGATAGCGGCAATGCCTCTGATGCCGGTAAGGGTAAGTCTGCTACGCACAGGAGTGCGCAGGTATAATCCTGTCACTCCTGTGCGTATTGTTTGGTTACGGCAGACAATCTTCAAGCGTGAAGACAATGAGTTCGCAGAGAATGCTAACTGTAACGCGTCATACGTTTATGTGCTCAAGCGTAACGGCATCGGCACAAGCATTACACGAAGCGGAGACCCGTTAGAGAATGCTATTGCGGATCGGGCAATATGAGCATCAGCATGTAGACACCCGATATAGCACACAAGCAGGAGGATGAACAGCGCAGATGACAGTTTGACCTCCTTAAAACTGTCAATTTTTTTAGTAAAGTCACATATTATTTACCGTGTTTCGTTTTTTATGTCAGATTTTAATATAAAACTGACAAATTGTCAATTTTATATATGAAACCTGCGCTTTTTATGCGAATTTTGTGCGTAGATATACTTTGGCATGATTATTGTATTGTTAAAAATGGTTACATAATGTATTAAGCCACATGTAATCATCATAAATTTATAATAACCATAAAAAAGAAAGGAGGTGTTACAAAATGGAGAAAAGAGATACTTACAAGTACATCTTAAAAGATGGGAACAAAATCAAGTACGTCGGAATAACAGATAACCCTCAACGTAGGGAATCTGAGCACAAACGCGACAAAGATTTCAAAAAAATGGAAGTTGTTGGTCGTGCCGTTACACGTGAGGCTGCAGAAAAATGGGAGACTGAACGCATAAACCAGTATCGGCGTAACCACAAAGGGCTGGTCCCACCACTTAATAAGACTCAAAATGGCAAATAAACCATTCTTACAAAACGAGTTTTCCGGGTAGTAATCGTGAATAAACTCCGATAAAATAATAATCAAATTAAAAGTATGCTTATGCAAAAATTTTATCATTTAATGGTTAATGGCATAAATTACAAATGGGAGTTGCCATTGATTCAAGGCTCACAAATCAAACAATTAGGCAGAATTGAGCCAACTGCAGATTTGTATTTAGTAAGTAAGGGACATCAATCAGATGAACTGATTACTGACGAACAGCAGGTAGATTTATCAAAACCTGGAATTGAAAAGTTCTATTCCAAAGACAGTCAAGTTATGATTGTTGTCAACTCTCGTGAGCACGTATGGGATAAGCCCGAGATCTCTTATGACGAGTTAGTTGTTCTCGCCTATGGTAATGTAGCCGGGAATGTGGCGTATACCATTACCTATTCGAATGGTCCTATACAAACCCCAGAAGGTTTTGTCGTAAAAGGAGAAGTTGTTGTAGTTTGTAATAAAATGAATTTCAATGTTACAGGAACTTGTCAATCTTAACGAGGATTTGCGTAAACTTCAGAATGAAGGATACGAACTGGAGATGATTGGTGGATACTTGGTTATCCACCACATCCCCTATGTTGCCAATGTGAATGGAATACCTACGGCAAAAGATGACGGAACTCTTATTGCCAAACTTAATTTGTCTGGCAATATGCTCAATTGTCCAGTTGACCACACTGCATATTTTATCGGGTTGCGTCCATGTAATATCGACGGTTCTCCCATAAATGGTGTGGTTAATAATTCAAGAACATTCAACCTGGGGAATGGGTTAATTGCAAATCATTACTTGTCAAACAAGCCATCCAAAGGGAAAGAAACCTCTTATTATGAAAAAATCATCCGTTATGAATCTATCATTTCTAGACCCGCTGAACACATGAATAAGGACTTGACGGCAAGGACTTACAAACCAATTCAGCCTGATGCAAACACAAGTCCCTTCAAGTATGTTGATACAATGTCCTCCAGGTACGACATTCAAGCCATCAACGACAAATTGAAAAATGAAAGAATTGCCATTATTGGTTTAGGTGGAACCGGCTCGTATGTCTTAGATTTTGTTGCGAAAACACCTGTAAAAGAAATTCATCTTTTTGATGGAGATGTGTTTAGTACACATAATGCATTTAGGGCTCCTGGAGCGTCATCTTTTGAAGATCTGTGTTTGCGGCAGCAAAAGGCTGATTATTTTGCCCGCAAATACGAAAATATGAGAGATGGAATAGTTTCGCATGCTGAATACTTGACAGAAGACAATATCGATCAGTTATTGAAATATGATTTTGTTTTTGTATGTGTCGATAATGGAAAAGCCAGGAAGTTGGTTGTTGAGTTCCTTGGGTATAATGGCAAATCATTTGTTGATACTGGTATGGGGCTAATTGTAGATAATAGCGCAATACTTGGAACGGTGAGAACGACATATTGCAACCCGTATAACTTTGAAAAAGCTAAAGAAAACCTTCCTTTTGAGAATCCTTTAGCTGATGCTGTTTATAAGACCAATGTTCAAATCTCCGAATTAAACGCCTTGGACGCAGCATTTGCCGTTATCAAATGGAAACAAACAATGGGTTTTTATGCGCAGGTAGATCAAGATTCAACTAATGAAATTGCTTTTACGATTAACGATTTTAAACTATTTAAACGATGAAACACTGTTTCGTTGAAAACATACCCCAAAAAAGTAAACTTGAGGATGACGTATTATATATTTCATTAAAATACAATGTGGCCATTCATAAATGTGCTTGTGGATGCGGTAATGAAGTGATTACCCCATTTCACAAACGAAAAGGATGGATATTGTCTTATGATGGTAAAAATGTCTCTTTGTCTCCATCAATTGGTAATTGGAATCTGCCATGTAATAGCCATTATTTGATTGAAGATGGTGATGTTATATTTATTGGTGGCAAACAAAAGAAGAAAAAGAAGAGATTTAGATGGTTTAGACTGTTTGGTAAGTAATTTATTTTTTATTTTCAATATCTGCACAATATCATCCATTTTTTAAAATAAAATTGGGTGATATTGTTTTTTTTTGTATTTTTGTGTCTTTAATGCTAAAATATGATACAAGAATTCAAAGTACGTAATTATTTGTCGTTCAAGGATGAGGTGACATTTAGCTTTGAAGCGACAAAGGACACTTTTGCTGAAGACTATCAAGTGATGGAAGTTGCACCAGGCGTGCGGCTGCTACGTTTTGCTATGGTGTACGGTGCCAATGCTTCGGGAAAATCCAATTTGCTTTCAGCCTTTGATTTTTTGCGTGACTTCTGGCATCATAAACCAGATTCTATTGAGGAAAAAACAGGGGCTATTCCATTTCTGCTTGATAAAGAAACTCCCAATGAACCATCGTCTTTTGAAATAATTTTTTATGCAGACGACACAAAGTATTGGTACCAACTTCTCATAAACGAACATGTTGTCCTTTCCGAAAAGCTGTATTGCTACAAAAGTGTGCAGCCCACGCTTCTTTTTGATCGCAAACTTGAAAACGGCCAATCAGTTATAAGCTATGGAGCGCCCGTGAAAATGAATGCGGTCGAAAAAGAAAAAATCGCGGTCGAGTGTCTGAAAAACATGTCTTTTTTTGCTGCACGAGACAAAGCAAACGTTAATATCCCTGATATTGACATTGCCTCAAGTTGGATGAAAAAACAGTATATGCCAGTAATTCTTCCTAAGACTTCTTTGTTTGAGTATGCCGAGAAAAAATCTTTTGAAGACCAATCTCTCAAATCACACTTGTTGAATTTCTTACGACAGGCTGATTTCAATATTTCAAATGTAATCACAGATGTAATAAAAGAACAAATTCCTGAGAATTATTTAAAAATGTTTCTCAGTAGTGATGAAATCCCTGTCATTGAAAAAGAACGTCTAAGAAAAGATAGTACATTCACTCACTATAAAACCATGTTTGAACATACGATTAAAGCTGATGATAGTGAATCGAAGTACTATCTTCCAAAAGATTTGGAATCACTCGGTACCTTGCGGACTTTTGGTGTTGAGACAGCTATCTATTATGCTCAACAAGCAGGAGTCTTTTTGTCTATTGACGAAATAGAAAATTCTTTACACCCGAAATTATTACGTTTTATTTTGTTGGATTTCTTGCGGAAACACACAAAAGCACAATTGCTCGTAACAACGCATTACGATCCACTGCTCAACGACATAAGTCGTCTTGATGACCAAAAGATTTTTCGCAAAGATAGTGTTTGGTTTACTGAAAAGAAAGAGAACGGACACACCGATGTGTATTCATTGGCCGAATTTCGAGGACTTAATCGTTTATCTTCCATTCAAAAAGCGTACAACCAAGGAAATTTTGGAGCAGTTCCTCAAATAGATCTTTAATTTATGGCAAGACGCATTGAAAACAGAAGACAAAAGCAATGTTCGGTCACCATTTTGGGAGAAGGTTTGACTGAACAGTATTATTTTACGCATATCCGTTCTTTGTTTGGATACCACTATACGATTAAACCGTACTATTTTTCAGTCACTTCCCTTGTTGAGATGGATAAGAAAATAACAGAGGCTATTTCAGATGGTGGATATGCCATAGCCGTTTTCGATGCGGATGTCTCCAGTCGAAATGATGTTGAAAAGAAGAAGTTAGAATCTATCCGAAAAAAGTATGCCAGGAAAAAGAACGTAATTCTTTGCGACAGCATGACTTCTATAGAATACTGGTTCTTGCTTCATTTTGAAAACACTAACCGATACTTTAAGGACTCTGCTGTGACTGAACAAGAGTTGAAAAAACACATTCCCGATTACGAAAAGAAGGTGAAGTTTTTGCAAAATGCCAAATGGGTTGCGGATTTATGTGCAGATAAAAAATTGGAAACGGCCATAAACCGTGCCAAAAAATTTGACCATTCCGGCGAATCGTACTCTGATGTGTACAAGGCATTCGAATTGCTGGATAAGCTTAAACAGGGAGTGTCAACTTTACAGTCAGTTATTGCGTGAATACGGCATAGTGTATGCCAAAGGAATTTAATAAGATATGGAAGTATAATAAAGTGACTGGTGAATATTATTTACCAAATCTAAAGTCATATCTTATGGAGCAGGATAAAAAGTATCCCAATATGATGGATTTGTATAAACATCAGATGGATTTAATTAAAAAGGATTACCCAACTGTTTTTGCATAGCTTATTATTTTTGTTGCAGGTCCCAATTGGGCTGGCAAAATTTATGTATTAACATGCGCAACATCGCCATTTACACCGTAATCACTGGTGATTATGACACCATAAAACAGCCTCAGGTTATTACGCCTGGGGCTGACTACTATTTGTTTACTAATAATTATGGGATTAAGGATGCTGGGATATGGACAGTTGTTTATTTGGATAAACCAGAGTTAACGGCAGAATGGTATGGTTCTGTGAATAGAAATGATGCTGTTGTTTTTGACAATGAGAAAATTAACAACATCCTTCTTTCAAGGAAGGTAAAGATGCTTGCCCATAAATATCTACCATCGGAGTATGATATGAGTATCTACTTGGATGCTGATATGCTAATTAAGGATGATTTGAGTATACTTTCTGAACTGCTAAATGATAACGTGCTAATGGCGGCGTTCAGACATGGTAGCTGTTTTTCCGTTAGGGAGGAGATTAATGATTTGATTGAGCGTGGAGTGGTGGATTCGGCTGTTGTTGAGACCCAATGGCAAAGGTATCATGAGTGGGGATTCAAGGATGATTTGGGCATAACAGAGAACGGAATTTTGATTCGCCGGCATAACCATCCAAAAGTTGTGGAACTAATGGAACTTTGGTGGCAGGAATATTTGAATGGCTGCCTCCGAGACCAAGTAAGCTTGATGCCGTGCATTTACAGGCGTGGATTTATGTCGCATCTGAAGTTTATAGAAGGTGATGTGAGACATAATGAGTGGGTGGAGGTGATGAGGCACCTGTGACAATAATTGCAACGCTAGGCAAACACGCCCTCTCTGTAAGCTCTTAATTGAATGTAGCTTGGCTCGTAAAATGCACTGCTATTATAGTTGTCTATTGTGTTACATATAGGGCTGGAATAGACATCGGTGATGACATCTGTCCAGTCTTGGTTGTCAGTTATAGATGCATAAATTAGTCTGGCATAGACTTTCCCCATTTGAGTTGGAGTGGGGATGACGGTTGCGTAGGTTTTATCTACATCAAGAATATTGAAATCTCCTGGCGTTAGATTGTATTGTTTAATCCATGTGTGAACAACTTCGTCGGGGTTCAGGCAATGATTTACTTGGGCTGTTGAAAGTTGTACATACAATTCTTCTTTCCCTATATTTTCCACCACGTACCTGTTGCGCCTGTGTAATTCGCGGGCAGTTCGTTCTATCATGTAACATACAAAATACAAATCGTTATATGTTAGATCCTCATTGGGGAAAAACTTGTTTTTCATATAGTGTAATGGCTTTTATAGGTTAAAGTCTTTATCGCCAACTCTGAGCAAAACACAATTTGATGCGTTGGATGCTTGAATCTGGCTAATGCCCAGAACGCCTCTCTGGAGATTATTCCGTTAGAATAGTCTTCTACATAATCCCAAATCTGATCATCTGCCATAGGTCCCTCCACGATGTCATATTGATGTGTAACGCCTTGTCTGCAATCAACTACAAAATCAAGCCACTCATCTGTCATTTGTGTAAAGATTTTTGTGTTTAGATTGGGGTTCTCAATATACTCATAACAGCATATAATATGGCGGCCTCGTTTTGTTATTGCCCAACGTTCTGCTTGTATTTTTAAACGTGTACAATAAAATCCATAGCCAAAATCTTTGTAATATCCTGAGATTCTGACTTCTGGAACTTTAACTATAGTATTAGTGCCGTGATATAACATAGAGTTTACTAATAAGTATCTAGCAAAGATAATGATTTTTTTTTATTACCTTCGCAAAATTAAGTAGTTTATTATGAAAACCGCACTAATTACAGGAGTTACAGGGCAGGCTCTATATGCTCTTAGTTGAATGTTAATACTGTTCGTATGATTTCTTTGTGGCTAATCTGATTGGATTCCACAAATTAGAGGGATATATGCATGATGACTCGTACATTAAGTATGAGAACGACGCTCTTTCTTGCCTCCCCATCGGGTGTAATTTCAAAATATTTTACTATCTTTGTACCCGAGAGGGATTATTTATCGAGCAAATATTACTAATTATACCCTAGCGGGTTTATTTATGATAGCGATAGGTGAATATATTAAGAATAAGCGTAAATTGTTTAAGCTGACTCAGGTTGAGCTGGCTGAGCGTAGTGGTGTGGGGATTCGTTTTGTGCGAGAACTGGAGCAGGGGAAAGCTACTGTTCAACTTAACAAAGTGAACCAGGTGCTGCAACTTTTTGGAGAAACATTATATCCTACCAAAATAAATGAGCAAGGCTAAAATATACATAAACAACATATTTTGCGGTGTGTTGGTTGAGAATTCTGATGGATATTTTTTCAAGTATGATTCTGAAGGGTTGGCTTCTGGACATTGTTGATAAGAACTGGAAAATTAATCCCAGAGACAGGATGAGGCTGCTACTTCTATGTTGTAAGGACTGCATAGGCAATATAACTGTTAGCGAGTATGAAGAATAAATGTTTATGTTGCTATAAGGAGATAGATGAGAGAATTAGTAGGATTGTATAAATTTTTTGTTATCTTTGCAAAGTTAATCATCTATTTTACAAATGAAAACAGCAGTAATTATTATGTTCACACTAATTAATTTGCCGTACGCCCAGGATGCGCTGGAGCCGGTGATAAGTAAAGAGACTATTGCTTTCCACCACGGAAAGCATTTGCAGACATACGTTGATAATCTGAACAAGCTTGTGATGGGCAGTGAGTATGAGGGTATGACCCTTGATGAAATTGTTAAGAAGGCTCCTGCCGGTGCTGTGTTTAACAATGCGGGGCAGATTCTGAACCATGAGCTCTATTTCCTGCAGTTCAACGCTGCTGACAAGGCTCAGCACGAGCCTACTGGCGCGCTTGCAGAGCAGATTAAGGCGCAGTGGGGCAGCATCGAGGCTTTCAAGGCTGAGTTTGAGGCAAAAGGCACTGGACTGTTTGGTTCAGGCTGGGTATGGCTCTCTAAGGATGCCGATGGCAAACTTGTTATAACTCAGGAGTTTGGCGCTTCAAATCCTGTGGTAAAGGGGCTCAAGCCGCTTCTTACATTTGATGTGTGGGAGCACGCCTACTACCTTGACTACCAGAACCGCAGAGCAGCTCACATCTCACAGCTGTGGCAGATTGTGGACTGGAAAGTCATAGAGATGCGCTATGAGCAGCAGTAAAATCACATTTTTACAAGTTTTAGCACTATTGGGAGTATATTTGATATACTCCCTTTCTGGAATTTGTACCAAGTATGCCTCCATGCAGGAGTTCCTATCACCGGCATACTTTGGTTACTTTGCCGCCTCCATAGCCGTTATGGGCATATTTGCAATAGCTTGGCAGCAGGTTTTGCGCCATGTTGAGCTTGCAACAGCCTTTATGTTCAAAGGTGTGAACATTATCTACATGCTGATTATTGTTCACTTTCTGTTTGGAGAGCCTATAACAATTCAAAACATCATAGGGTCTGTGATAATAATTGCAGGCATAGTTTTATTCGCAAAGAGTTGATTTACATAGTTATAGTCATATTAGCCATTTTTATGGGTGCATGCACTCAGATACTTCTGAAAAAGAGCGCAGGCATTCAGTATGGCAGTTTTTTACGCCAATATCTCAACGTGAGAGTGGTAAGCGCATACTTTGTGCTGGCGCTTTGTATCGCCGTGAACATCTATGCAATGAACCATGGCGTTTTGCTCAAGGAGGTCTCCATTCTGGAGTCTCTGAGTTACTTCTTTGTCCCGATGTTATCAATGGTAATTCTTAAGGAGCACCTCAATGTCCGTAAGATTATAGCCATAATTGTGATAATGTGCGGAGTGGTGATATTTTTTATGAAATAATTCCTATCTTTGTGGGATAATGACATTTAAACCACAAAGATTATGCAACTGATTCTTCTTTCAGGCGGCTCTGGCAAGAGGCTTTGGCCACTGAGCAACGATGCACGGAGTAAGCAATTTCTTCAGCTTCTTAAGGCTTCTGACGGCACTATGGAGAGCATGGTGCAGCGTGTTGTACGTCAGATAAGGGAGGCTGGCATCACCAAAAACATAACTATAGCCACCAACGCCAAGCAGCGAGATGTTATTGAGAATCAGCTTGGTGAAAGCGTTAATGTGGTTACGGAGCCTGAGCGTAGGGACACTTTCCCTGCTATTGCGCTTGCCTCTGAGTATCTTAAGATGGAGAAGGGCTGCCCCGATGATGAGATTGTGGTGGTTATGCCGTGTGACCCGTACACCGAGGCGGGCTACTTTGAAACCATTGGCAAGATGGTGCAGGCAGTGGAGCAGAATACCGCAGAACTGGTTCTGATGGGTATCAAACCTACATATCCGAGTCCCAAATATGGCTATATTATACCAGTTGACAATGGACAGTTGACAGTTGACAGTTGTTCAAATACGCTGCAAGTCAGGAAGTTTACTGAAAAGCCAACCATCGCCGAGGCGGAGAAACTGCTGAAAGAGGGCGCCATGTGGAACGGCGGCGTGTTTGCATTCCGCTTGGGATATATGAGTGCCATTGCTGAGAAGTACGTGACAGCAGGTTGTTTTAAGGAGCTACACGGCAAGTACTCCGAGTTCCCTAAGATAAGTTTTGACTATGAGGTGGCAGAAAAGGCTCAAAGCGTGGCTGCAGTGCCATTTAGCGGCAACTGGAAAGACCTTGGTACATGGAACACCCTTACAGAAGAGTTGCCATCCAACATTATAGGCAACGCCATATTGGGCAAAAAGAACAGTAACACTCATGTGATTAACGAGTTAGGTGCACCTATCTTCTGTGACGGACTTAAGGACGTGGTAGTGGCAGCAGGCCCTGACGGCATACTAGTGTGTGCAAAGAACACATCGGAGACCATAAAAGATTATGTTGACCAGCTGGTTGACCGGCCAATGTATGAGGAGCGCAGGTGGGGTAGCTACCAAGTACTTAACAGCCAGGAGTTTGATGACGGCTTCAAAGCGCTCACCAAAACAATAACCCTAAAGAAAGGCAAGAACATAAGCTACCAGATACACCATCACCGCAGTGAAATTTGGACATTCATTGACGGCGAAGGCGTGTTTGTGCTTGACGGCAAGATGCAGCGCGTGCGTCGTGGAGACGTGGTGAACATCCCCGCCAACCACTACCATGCCGTGAAAGCCCTCACCAACCTCACATTCATAGAGGTCCAGCAGGGCGGCCCGCTAGTGGAAGAGGATATTGAACGTTTTGAATTTGATTGGAGCAGAGTAAAATTATGAAAATCGCTATTGTTGGAACAGGTTATGTTGGTTTAGTCTCAGGAGTATGTTTTGCCGAGATAGGCACAGACGTAACATGCGTAGATGTAAACAAGGAGAAGATAGAGAGCCTTAAGAACGGAATAATACCAATTTACGAGCCAGGTCTGGAGGATATGGTTGACCGTAACGTGAAGGCCGGCCGTCTTCACTTCACCACAGAACTGAAAGATGTAATCAATGATGTAGAAGTAGTGTTCAGCGCAGTAGGCACGCCCCCTGATGAGGACGGCAGCGCAGACCTGAGATACGTGCTTGAGGTGGCCAAAACAGTGGGACAGTATATGAACCACTACATAGTGCTTGTGACCAAGAGTACCGTTCCTGTAGGCACAGCCAAGAAAGTGCGCGCCGCCATACAGGCAGAGCTTGACAAGCGAGGCGTGAATATAGAGTTTGACGTGGCCTCCAACCCTGAGTTCCTAAAAGAAGG